>Ga0210247_100185_pt1 | contig 54830 bp, 27 predicted proteins | sample ChrtobMetP3_16mM_FD_155449 | JGI IMG/M metagenome (GOLD analysis project Ga0210247, IMG submission 155449) | Chrysochromulina tobin associated microbial communities from unialgal haptophyte culture, Seattle, Washington, United States - P3_16mM | ecosystem: Host-associated > Algae > Haptophytes >... | reverse complement strand
GTGGGGGGCGGTTTGGGCCGAGCACGCAGGGGCATGTTGGCGCGCCGCACGCGCGGGAAAGGGGGGGGGGAGGGTCAACATGCAGAAGTCCCCACCCCCCACTTCCCTGCAGAGCCAGGGCGTACGGGTAAGTGCGTACCAAAGCGAGCAGACGCGGGAGAGCGCCGCAGTTGATGACGCACTGCGTCTGGTGATCGTCGCCCGTAACGATGTTGCCCGCGGTGCGAAGCGCGGGCGTCTGCACCGACGCGGGTGGGTGCCCCATGAGCTCGACGATGCGCGCGCAGATGCCCGTGTCGAGCACGGCCTGGATCTTCTCGTTCGAGCCGTCGGAAAGATACGAGAGCGCCCAGCAGCCGTCCGCGAGCACCTCGTCGTCGTTGGAGAAGACGAGCTGCGCGAGCACGGGCAGGGCGGGCGCCACCATGTGCCACGCCGGCTGCGGCTTACCGCGGCACATGTTGGAGAGCGTCCAGGTGGCGTTGCGCAGCATCGACATCTTGGATTGTGGATTGAGCTGCTCGAGCAGGGGCGGCAACACGTGGTGACCGAGGACGAGATCGCGGCACTCGGGCGAGTCGCCCGCGATGTTGCCGAGCGCCCAAACCGCCTGCTCGCGCACGTCGTCGTTCGGCGACATGAGGAGCTGCACGAAAATGGGCACCGCGCCGTTGGCAATCACCATGCGCGTGTGCTCCGACGTGCCCGAGGCAATGTTCGTGAGCGCCCAAGCCGCCTCGAACTGGAGCATCGGATTGTCGGCGCACTGCAGGAACTGCACGAAGCGCGGTACCACGCCCGCCGCGATCACCTCCGCGATTGGCGGCGAGCGCTCGATGCTGAGCAACTTGCGGAACTGAGTGACAGCGGGCAGCTGGTGATTGGGGTCATCAGAGTTTACACCCTCGACGAGCTGGGCGGGGTTGGCCTCGAGCCAGGCCTGTGAGCCAACGTTGGGCAACGTGTGTGACGATACCGCCGTCGCGCCCGACATGTTGCGCTTCTTGTCGAGCTGCTCCGCGCGCTTCTCCTTGCGAAGGCTTATGGTTGTCTCCTCACGGTTACGGCGAGCCTCATCTTTGTCGAGGGTCTTGTTGCGAGGCCCCTGACGGGGCTGGCGATTGTCCGAGTCCATGCTGTCGCCGAGAGCCTGGTTGTGCGCAAATCCCCTCTTTTCTGGACGTGGGAAGCTCTTTCGCCCCGCCCTGAGAAAGGATGCGCGCGCGTGCGATGCGAGAGCGAGCGGCCTCGCAACCTACCGGTATCTGCCGAACTTGCGAGCGACTTGGCCCTTGTGACCCTTATCTTGCTGCGTACTCGGCAAAATTCGGGTTTCTTCAATTCCTCTTATGTATCGCTGTTAAGCTATCAATCCTGCAAGAGACTGCTCCACCACAAAGGATAAAGTGAAAACAGCATGCCCGCCAGATGTCCCCGGCTTGGCGCAATCTCCACATCACCGCTGTACTTCAGCGGCAACATAGCAGCTATCTAATGGCATTGCTGACGCTCGGGCGAGCTGTTGTTATGCAGATAATCGGGAGCGGAGCCTCCAAGCGTGGTAGGAAGTGTGGTAGCCTAGTGTGGCGCAAGAAAGGGCAAGTGCAAACTATGCAGTTAGTGCAGGTGCCATGGCAGTCGCTTGAGGCGTACTCTAGGTCTTCCATACTAGGTCGTCTGCCGCCACCAAGGCTCACGGTGGTACCGTCTGCTCGCGCACCTGCACCAACCGCATCTGGAAGACGAGGGACGCGTTGGGCGGCACGATCCACTTTCCGTTGTCGTCTTGCAGCCCTCCCTTGCGATAGGCCCATTTCGGCCGAATTGTGACCTCAATTTCCTCGCCAAGTGCCATCGTCTTCAGCGCCTCCTCCCAGCCGCGAATGGCGCGGCCGTCGCCAAGCTTGAATGTAAGCGGCGTCTGCACGGCCGGACCCTTGCCTTGCTTGCGCATGCTGTTGTCAAACTCCTTGCCCGAGTAATCGATACCTTCGTGCTTAGTGCCATCGGCGAATTTGCCCACGTACGTGATGCCCACCTTGTCACCGACAACCGGTTTCACCGTTTCGTCGCACGCCTTCTTGAGCTTTGGAATACTGATCTCCATGTGAACCTCGCCATCATCTTCTGGCTGCGCCGGGCCGATCTTGGCCTTTTCCTCGGCGCGGCGGACGGCATCGGCCTCTCGCATCTTTCTTTCCTCCTCTTCGCGCCGCAGCTTGGCCTCATGCGCGGCATCCTCAGATTTTGCCGCCTCCGCACGCGATTCATTCAATCGCTCCTTGAGAGCCGCAAGATACGCCTCCGCATTCTCCAAATTGTAGATATCCTTGTTCACCTTCGTGCGCTCGTTTTTGTTGGCCTTGCCTTCCAGCTCCGGTAAACGGAGCTTGAGTGCAGCGAGTTTCTCCTCGGTCTCCTGGATGATGCCCATCACTCCCGGGGTCTCTTCAATCGCCGAAATCGCCGAAACTTTCGACCAAACAGAGGCGCACTGATACATGTCTCTTTCGACCAACGTCAGCGACTCGCCAGCGCGAGTTTTCGTGCAAACTCGCCGAATGAAGTTCCCTGGCCGTTGGAAAAACACAGCCACAGACCTGTTGACCGACCGACACAGCAGGTCAACCGGAGTCGACGCTCAACAAGCAGAGACTACAGCCATGCCGCCCAAATCCGCCCCGCAGCTTGCGCCCGAGCAGATTGAGGAGGTCAAGGAGGCCTTCAACCTCTTCGACGTCGACTCGTCGGGCGCCATCTCGTATAAGGAGCTGCGCGCGTGCATGAAGGCGCTGCAGATCAAGGTCGACAAGGATGAGCTCAAGAAGATGATCCTCGAGGTGGACGCTGACCAGTCAGGCGAGATCGAGTTCCCCGAGTTCTTGACGATGATGACCGGCAAGATGGCGCAGAACGACTCCAAGGACGAGATCTTGAAGGTCTACAAGATGTTTGATGTTGACGGCGATGGCGCCATCACGTTCGCCTCGCTCAAGCGCGTCGCGAGGGTGCGTTCCCCGCGCCCGCCCGCACTGTCCTGTCGCGCCACTCCGTTCCCGCTCCCTCGCGTGCCTCCCTCGCGCGCGCTCCTCTGCCCGCTCCGACCCATTGGGACTCGAGCTCTTTATCTCACGACCTGCGCTCCTCCCTCTGCCAATGTCTGCAGGAGCTGGGCGAGTCGATGACCGACGAGGAGATCGCGTCGATGCTTGAGCATGGCAACAAGTCGGGCAAGCCCGGGAAGGGCGTGAGCTTTGACGACTTCTACCGCCTCATGAAGAAGAAGGTGCGCCGACGGCACCAGTCGGACCATTCTCTGTTCACCGCCCGCCCAGCCTGTCGCCGCTGCCGCTCACTCGGCGCGCGCCGCCCATCCCCCCGCCTTTCAGGCGCACTCGGGTGCTCTCAACGAGATGCTCGGCGACGACGATTAAAGGTTTCACAGCAGGTTCTCCTCATGTGTGTGCGAATCTTTGTGCGTGAGAGTTGCCACCTTAGTCCTTGTGCTTGAGAGGACGTTGCCACCTTGCCAGCCGTGCGAGTTGGTATCCGGCCTAGTATGGGCCTACGTCGTCGATCGTATACTATCGAGTGTGTGTCCGGTCTACTAGCGTAGACGTTTCAACAACCACATAATGTTATTCCAAGTTGAAACGTTGTCAAGCCAACGACCCGGCGGGACGGTCCTCTCGGTCGCCGAGGGCGGGACAGGCGCGCGCGGCTGGACTCAGGACTGCTGGTGCGTGGCGACCTGGCCCCTGCGGGAACGACTTGCGGCCATGGGGCGCGCCGGCGGCGCATCTACGTTTCTTGCACCTTCCAACCACTCTGATTGCATAGTTCCATGAGGGTCCACACGCTGCGTTCGCGTTGTAATGATCTTTTCGCAGGAGCGACATCGGAGGTCAGCGGTGCCGCGGCTCCGGGACGTGACCGTCGCGCGCTTTAGAGGGCGACGTGGAACAACGCTTCGCCGCTTTCGCCGACGTGTGAATGGCGGAGGCCAGCACAGAGTACTCCGACGTGTCCCCGTCAACTGCGGCGCACGCGATCGATGCACCACCTCTGGGCCTTCATCAGGACCCACCCAACACGTTGATGCCAGCCACTTCTGATGTGGTTACTACTGAGGCAGCTTGCAGCAGCAGTGCGCCATCGGCATCGCTTTCAGAAACAGCGCCGCCCACCGCTCTCACGGATGTGACCAAGAGTGCACAGCCCTTCGTCGCACCGGCAACGTCTGCATTCCAAGCCACCGTGGGTCAGATGAGCGCCAGGGACCTGCCGGTCCCTGCAGCAGGATCGAAACGAGCGGCTCCCGACATGCCGGACGCGGCGAGCGGGCTCGCCAAAGAAGCGCGGGCGGATGCGGTGGGCGCTGATGGCTCGTGTGCCTCACCCGACGCGGCTGCTCATCGGCGCATCGCCCTCTTATTGTCAGGCGTGTCGCGCTCCGGAGAGTCGCCCCTAGGTGCCGGCCAGAGCAGCGACGTACCGGGCTCGGGAGGTGCGGCGGGCGCATCCAGCGCGTCAAGGCCAAAGGGGATCGGTGCCAAGAAGGCAGAGGGCGCGTCCGGCGGCCATGGCAGCAAGGGCGGCAAGGGCGGCGACGGCAGCAGTCCGAAGATGGCTCTCAAGGCGCCCGAGTCAACCAAGGGGTCTGCGGGTAAGGCGTCTGCGGGCAAGGCGTCTGTGGGCAAGGGCGCGTCGTCGGACAAGGCAGGGAGCGTTGATCATGCGGAAGCCGCAGGAACGAGCTCGGGCGGCAGCGCGACCAAAAAGGAGGGTGAGCCGAAGGTATCTCGCCCGAGGGCAGAGACTCTGAAGTTGATCAAGGTGCCACTCTCCCTTCTCCCTCCCTTCTCCCCTTCCCCTCCGTGCATTCGTCCTTGCATCCCCCGCCCCGCCCGCCCCCCGTCCGACCTCCGCCCCTTCCTGGCCGCTCCTAGGCACGCACTTCCTATCAGATCTTCGCCGAGGAGGAGCGTCCTGCGGCGAGTGCCGCGGCGCGCGAGAGAGTGCTCGCCACGTACCAGGAGGCCGTGGGCCTCAGGCCGGATGGGAAACCTAAGAAGGTGGACGAGGGGGAGGCGGCGTTCAAAAAGGATCTGCAGGCGGCCGTGGTGGTCGAGCTGGGCAAACGGTGGAAAGCTCTCGCACTCGAGCAGAAGGAACCATTCGAGGAGCGCGCGCGTAAGGAGAAGGAGGCGGTTCTCAAGGAGGCGCAGGCGGCCGCCAAGCGGCTCGCCTCGAGCGGCGAAGGGGGCCACGGCAAGCTTCGTGAGCAGATCGAAGCCTTCGGCGCCAAGCAGCCGGCGGCGTTTCTGGCCCTCTTCGAGCGCCTGGCGGCGGACGACCTTGCCGTGGCGGCGCGCCTCGAGAAGCAGACTGTACGCGATAAGCAGCGCGAAGCGAAAGAGGCGGAGGCGCTGCGCAAGCTGCGCTATCCCATCGCCGACGAGCTGCTTGCAAATGAGCCCCCGCACGAGCCGCCGCTCGCGGAATGGCCCGAGCCGCGCTATGCGATCAACCTGCCGCCGGAGGCCCAGCCGTGCGTGGGCAGCCTACTCGCAGCCTTCGACTTCGTGTCCACGTATGCCGACCCTCTCGGGCTGACGCGCTTCAGCCTCGAGGAGCTGCGGCTCGCACTGCTCCACCGGGGGCCGTCCGTGCTGCTGTCCGAGATGGCCCTCGCGCTGCTGCGCTTCTGTCTGCCCGAAGATCCGCCCTCGCCGGACGAATGCGCCAAGGCACGCGTGCCGGCGGGACTGGCGAGGCAGGCTGGGGCGGAGCTCACGGCGGCGGGCCTGCCTTGCCGCGGCGCACCCACGCGCGGAGTGCTCACGGAGGCCTCATGGGTGGAGGTGGCCCGCTGGGTGCTCGTGCGGCAGGCCGAGGGCAACGACGACACGACGGTGATGCGCGCGCTCGAGGCTCTGCGAGTCACCGAATTGTGGCGGCTGCCGCTCGAGCAGAAGCTCGTGGTGCTCCTTGCGCTCATCGAGGCGGCCTCGGCCTCGGACGCGATGCGCGCCGTGCTGAGCGAGCATCTGGAGCGCCACTCGGAGGCCCTCGGCGCCCAGCGTGAGAAGGAGAAGGAGGAGCGTGAGAAGGAGAATGAGCGCCGCGCGGCGGCTCGTGCCCAGAAGGAGGAGGAGAAGGCCAGGGCCGCGGCCGCGGCCGCGGCCGAGGGCGGCGAGGGCGAGGGCGGCGCCGAGGAGGCGGGGGCCGGTGCCAAGGCGGGCAAGAAGCGCAAGCGGCCCTCGAAGGGAGGGGAGAAGGGCGGCGCCAGCGCGGAGGCTGCCGACGGCAGTGCGGAGGGGGCCAAAGCTGACGAGGGCAGCGGCTGTGCTGGCTCCGACGACGTTATGCTCCCGCCTCCGCATGAGGAGCTCGAACCACCGGACGATAGCGCGGCCGTTGCGGCCGCGGCGAGCGCAAGCGGCGGCGACGGCGGCGGCGGTGGGGGCGGCGGCGTCAAGGGACACGCGTCCGATCGCGTCAAAGCCAAGGAGCTTGCCGACAATTACGCGAAGGCGGTGGCGCTTCACAATAAGCGCGAGAGAGCGAGCGCCAAGCTCCGCGAGGCGATCGCCGCTGAGGAGCTGCCTCAGCTGCAGGAGGCGCTCAAGCTGGCGTCGCAAGCTCGGATGGAGGGCATTCACAAGGACGGCCGGCCCTGGCGCTTCGAGGTGCTCAGCGAGGCGCTCAAGCTCGTGACGCTTCTCGAGTCGCGTGAGCAGCAGGTGGAGGTGCAGCGAGCGCGCCGTGCGCAGGCCCAGGCCTATGCGGTGCGCCGTGAGCCGCTCGGAACTGACCGGCATGGCCGACGCTACTGGCGCTTTCCGAGTGGCTCAGTGGGCCAGTCGGAAATCTTTGTCGAGTGGCGCGCACCCCCCGCTGCGCCGCCTCCGCCCGGCGCGCAACGGAAGGTGGCCGAGGCCGCGGAGGCCGAGGCCACAGCTGACGACGAGGCGGCAGCTGCCGGCAAGGGGGTTGAGAAGGCGTCCGGCGGCGCCTCTGGCGGCAAGCATCGTCAACAACGCGGAGGCATGATGCACGACCCTAATATGCAGATGGCGCAGCCAGTGATGGCGCAGTCGCAGCCGATGCTGATATCAGTGCAGGTACCGCAGGGCATGATGGGCGGCATGGTGCTTGAAGTGCAGACACCGGCGGGGCTCATGCAAGTGCAGATCCCTCAGGGCCTCTACCCGGGCCAGACGTTCCAAATGCAGGTCCCGATGCCCGCGCGTCCGCCCGTGCCGCCCGTACTGCCCGTGCTGGCAGAGGCGCCGCCCCTTCACTTCGGGATCACAATCCCGGAGAGCTTCACCCCGGGCATGCCTCTCGAGGTCCTCGCCCACGACGGTCGTCGCGTACGCGTCATCGTCCCCCCGGGCATGCGCCCTGGCATGCAGCTCCAAGTAGCCATGCCGCCATATGCGCCGCCCATGGCCAATGGCTGCACCGGAGTGTCAGCCATTGAGGAGGCGTCCGGCGGCGCCTCTGGCGGCAAGCGCGGCCGCGCGCGGACTGCGGCGGTGACGGCGGCGCTCGCCAAGCCGCGCAAGCTGTCGAAGAAGGATGCGGCGGCCAAGGCGGCGGCCGAGGCGGCCGAGGCCGAGGCGGCCGAGGCAGCGGCCGAGGCCTTAAGGCGGCGCGCCGCGCCTTCAACTACGCCCTCGCGCTGGAGGTGCTACCGGTCGCGCGCCGAGGTCCTTCAGCTCGCGGCGTCGCTGGACGAGCGCGGGGTGAGAGAGCTCGCTCTCAAGCGCAATCTCGAGGCGGAGATGGCGGTGCTCCAGCTCGAGCTGGCGGCCGAGCCGCCGCCGCCGCGAGTGCGCGAGGCCGACGGCTGGGTGCGCCACGGCCCCCACGTTGGCCAGCGCGTGCGCCTCGTCTTCCCAAACAATGGCGAGAGCGAAGGGAGCGTCACTGCCTACCTGCCTCCCGACGGGGCGGACCAGGCGCTCTGGCACATTGAGCACGACGACGGTGACGAGGAGGACTTAGAGGAGCATGAATTGCAGCCTGCGCTGGAACGGTGGCGCGAGCGCCCCGCTGACGGGCTCATGCAGCTGAGCGGCCTGCTCTGTGACGCGTACGTCAACGAAGCCCTGAAACCCAAGCAGCGCGTGCAGCGCAACCTGCTCGGACCCGCTGCCGTGCGCACCGAGCTGCTCACGCTCCAGGAGGAGGCGGCCAAGGCCATGGAGGCGGCACAGGTGGCGTGGGCGAGCGCCAAGGGCGAGGTCAAGAGCGAGGGCGGGGAGGGCGGCAGCGCCGAAAAGACAGCAAGCGCTGCGAGCTGGCGGGCGGCTGTTGAGCGTTCAGGCACCTCGGAGGGGGAAGGCGCGGTTGTTAGCTGCGGCGCGCTGCTGCTCGAGCTCGAGGCGAGGTTGCGCCAGATGCAGGCGGCGGAGGATCTGTCGCGCGTCGCCGACGAGAGCGAAGGCAACGACGGCGAAGAGATCTTTCAATGCGACCGTTGCGATTTCGAGAGCTCATCATACGAGGTGGTGATCGCGCATGAGCAAACGTGCACTGCTGGCCAGGAGGACGAGGGCGATGGGAGCAGCAAGCCCGAGCCAGTGTCAGAGGAGCCGCCCCCCAAGGCGAAAGGCAAGGGCGGCAAGGGCGGCAAGGCCAAGGCGGAGGCCGAGCCACCGCCACCGCCACCGCCACCCCCACCTCCGCCGCAAGACGAGATGCGGTTGTGGCCGTCTCTGGAGGCGCGGCAGCAGTGGCGCGCCTACGTGGGAGGTGCGAGCTCCTTTTCGCAGCTCGCACTCGCCGCGAGCAACCTGCGCGACCACGCCGCCGCCTTTGGAGCCCTCGGCAAAAAGGTCGACGCGAGCGCGCGCGCTGCGGCCGCGCGCCGTTGCGAGCACGTGTGGGACGTCCTTCCGCCTTGAAAATGTCCCACGATACACGATCTGGAGTGCGCAGTGCGCACTCCAGATAACTGCATATCGTGCACGAACGGAACATCTGGCGAATGTCGATATATCGTTTATTACACACGTGCCGTCGTGCCCCGCCTGCGGGGGTTCCTGCGGGCAAGAGGCAAGCGGTAGGACCTAGCTGAAGGCCCCTTACCGTAACACCTTGACTTCAGATCACAGATGAGTGAACGCCCACGTGTATGCGCATGAGCGTTTATACACACAACGTAGCACCGGTTGTCGCGTTTGTCGTGTTAAGCTGTTAACGTTCCAATGGTTCACACATCACGGCGCACCGGCTCACGCGCTCCGCTTTCGTGTTTATCCGTGGGTTCCAAGGTACTTGTGTTGAACCTCCCTGCAACGCTACGCGCGGGGCGCTCTGGTGCACAAGAGGCGCACAATGAGTGAAGAAGAGGGCGCGAAGTTGCAGTTCGCCATGGAAGGACCTTCGGCCGCCTCCATCTCAAATTAGCTAGCGAAAGCCGCTGCACCCAGCAGATCAGGCCGCCAGGCACCGATGCTGCGCACGCGTGCCTATTCCGCCCAGTGGGCCAAGCCGCACTTTGTGCCGAGCAGCTGAAGGCAACTGACAGCTGGCCAAACGCAAGTGCCTTGGCATCAGCACGGAGCACATTCTTCAACATGTCAGTGCTCCTCGTCGGCGATAGCACGCTTGAGAATAAGCAGCGCGTCCTGGATCTCGTGCTACATGTCAACAGCTCGTGCAAACGTGGCCCGGGCTCGTGCTTCGTGTCCGTGGGCAGGCATCTGACAAGGAGCCCGAAAGCGTGCCCCTCAGTCCGGGACTTTGAGCCCATGCGAAGAGATTTCGATGTCGTGGTTTTCAATGCTGGTATGCACTATCTGAGTCCGCACTACCCGAACCGAACTAGCTTTAGTGGGTACTTGAGCCAGCTGCGAGATTGTGCGGGCATGCTCACGTCGCAGTACCCTCAGGCGAGGCTGGTGTACATGCTCACGAATCGCATATGCATCAGCAGCTGGCGCGGCGGCTTCTTCGAACAGGCGCAGCTGATGGAGAACCGAACAGAGGACTTGAATTTCAACATGCAGTGGTCCGACATAGGTGTGCAGTCGGTACGTGTCGCCGAGCGCGAAGTCGCACGGGAGCAAGGTTGGGTCCTTCTCGATGGCCAGACGGCACATCACTGCAGCTGCTCGGGGCTGAAAGACGGCCGGCACTTTTTGCCGCTGGTGCCAAACTTCTTAGTACGCCTCACTCGGCTCGTGAAGAGCATGCCGTCGCGAGGAATGTCAGGTCGATAACTACGACGGTGCCCGCTCACCTGTGTGTCGCGCGGCGAGCTTTTACATAGGACCCGGCGAACCCGGCGAGCCTGGCGAGCCTGGCCTTTCCTTGGCGGTAAGGGCGGCGGCATGAATGGTGTCGCCAGGGCGGTGGCATCACCAAAGGTTCCTATGGTATGTGCGATGGTCGACATGCGTCCTCTGCGCTCTGGGGATGGACGATGGAGGGTCTCAGCTGCAACTATCGCTCGCCGCTCTCATGGGCTGAGGTGCGGCAACACGTTGCGCGCCCAGAACTCGTTCGAGAAGCGCAGGCGCTCTCCCTCGAAGCTATGCTCGAAGATGATTGAATTCGTCATTCATTATGACAATGAGTACTGCTCATTATTGAATTCGTCATTCATTATGGCAATGAGTACTGCTCATTATTGAATTCGGCAAGCTAGTGTGAGCGGTCGAGGTGTCGGTGGCATCCTTTCCCGTAGTCGCAAGTCGGCGAAGGCGAGCCACGCCGTGTACGGCGCGAGATTCCACAGCGGGCACACCATCTGGTACGCCTCCGGGCAGATTCCGATGCCTTCGTGAGGAGTGCATACGCTTACAAAGCGGCGCTCGGGCGGCAGGTTGTACACCTCCACGAAGTCGCGCAGGACGAGCCTGCCCTGCAAGAGGCCAACGGCGTGGAAGCCGTTGGCGAGCTTAGGATCTGCGCGGACCAGCCGGGCTAGCTAATCTACGTGGTCTGAGAGCGGCGTCGTGATTGACAATCAGCCACGTTGGCACACGCCAACGTTCAGCACTTCAGCTACTATTGTACAGGCCCGCGGGGTAGGCATCGCTCAGCGTGCGGCAGGACGACGCCCGTCGCCATCCCCGGATTGGAGCCGCTGTCGCCCATGCCATACTAGTACTACTGTGCTCTTACCCTTGAGCATTTTCCCCAGTTCCCCACGAAACCCACTCCCCCCTTCTTCGCACACCGGAGACACCGGAGCGATGTCTTCTGAAATCGCCACGCTGCTCCCCATGCTGCGTCCGCTCTCCGGCATGCCCGGCTTCGAGGACCACATCGCCCTTTGCGCCGGAGTTGCCATCGGCCGCAAGCCTCACATTGAGGCGCAGCGGGCGGCGATCGCAGCAGGGCTTACAGCAGAGACGCAGAGTGCGCTCGTCGCCCTTTTTCTGGAAGCAGCTCGCACAGGCGTCGCACAGGAAGAGCTGGCCGCTTCGCTTGCGAGTGTTATGCCCGCCGACCGCGCAAGTGCCGTTGCTGCCATCGCTCACGATGGCCAGGCCACCCTTCGCAGCGCGCTTGAGTCGCTCAGTCTTCGGCCAGAGGAGCTCGTGGATGTCAGATGGTCCCGAGCTAGCGTCGCCGCAGCAAGCCGTGAGCAACCGCGCTCGGGAGGCACGCCCATTTACACCATCACCCTCAGCCTGAGGTCTGCGAATGGCGCCGTGCGCCCATTGCAGTTCGCCGCCAATGTGGAGGAGTTGCATGACTTAGTGTCCTCCATCAAGAGCGCAGTGCGCCAGGTCGAGAGAGAGGTCAGCTGAGCCCTGGCCAAGAGGGCGTGCTACAGGCAGGGCATGACACCGCTACGCATGTGGCGCTCTCGCGGTGTGGAGACGAGACATGCATCCGCACGGGAATGGACCCAACGCGGTCGGTGGCTGTGTGGTCACGACTCCCGCCGAGTAGGCACAGCTCTGACGACCTCAGCGCTCAGGCGGTGGGGCGTCGCGTCACGTATAGCCCCAGTTGAGCGTGGACCGTGGTCGCAGCCGCGCCTCAGAGAGAATCCATTCCCCGAAAATACTCGACACATACATACCGGTGCGCGACACTTAACTTGGTAAGTTACAAGGTTCTCTCTTAACCTCTCGACGCGATCGGGGGCTGTCCGCGCCCGACGCCCCGACCGCAGAGCCCGGTCCTGTCGAAGAAGGAGAGCGCGTGGCGCGCCGAGCGTCCAGGCCCACGGGCCCCTCCCCCTCCGCGGGGCCGCGCAGCAGGACGGGGCTGGCATTCGAAGGGACGATATAATGAAATCAAGTGTACATTTGATCTTTGGCGTGGCTTTGACGTGGCTCACGCGCTCCAATCGTGGGGCTGGTGCTGCGAGGCCGCGATCTCACCTGCCGTCGTAACGAGCACGTTGAGCAGGTCGGAGCACATGTGCAGAACCTCATCCGCGTCCGCAGCCTCCTCAGCGGCAGAGGAGGCTGCGGCGGTGCGACCCCCCTTGGCCTCGAGGCGCTCGAGGAGCGAAAGCCTGCTTAGGAGCCTATCGCGCTGCGTCTGCAGTTGGAGCGCGGAAGCGTAGTCCTCCCGCTGGCTGGCCGCCCGCATCCTCGCGGTGAGCTCCTCTGCTCGCCGCTGTAGCAGATCCGCGGCCGCGCCGCGCGAAGTCTCGATGGGGTCGCCGTTGCCGATGGCGTCCTCGTGGGCGTCCTCGTGGGCGTCCTCGTGGGCGTCCTCCTCCTCCTCGCCCAGCCACCCTAGCTCCATGGGCGGCAGATGGCCACGTGTCCATTCGAACTCGAGTGTTCGCGCCTGTGGCTGGGGCTGCCCTGTGTGCTGGCGCCAATCGAACTCGAACTCGATCTCGTCGCGCTCGCGCGGCGCTGCCCAATTGAATTCGTACTCAGTCGCGGAAACGAAGCCGGGAACTGCATCGTCCGCAAGCATAGCCATCTCCGCCTCCTCGGCAGAGGCAGGTGCGTTCGCGGGCACGAGCTTGCCGTGCGTGTCGACCTCCTCGATCACCTCCGCCTCCTCCATCTCCATCTCCGCCTCCACCTCCTCCATCTCACCCTCGGCCTCGGCCCTCGCCTCGAAAGGACTCAACTTGTGCTCGCCTGAGCTCCACTGGACCTCGCCTGAGCTCCACTCGACCTCGCCTGAGCTCCACTCGTTCTCGACGGCGAGCTCAGGCGACCACTCAGGCACTCCATCCCACGCCACGCCGCTGAGTGAGGGGAAGGTGACCGCTGTGGGGAAGGTGACTGCCTGGACCGCCGCGCTCTGGATGGCGCTTGCCGGCACCGCCGGCTCCGACGTCGCTGTGGGGAAGGTGACTGCCTGGACCGCCGCGCTCTGGATGGCGCTTGCCGGCACCGCCGGCTCCGACGTCGCTGTGGGGAAAGCTGCCGCCAGTGCCACTGGCGTGATGCCTGGCGCCTCCTCCACCTCCGTCGTCAAATCCTCAAGGAACAGGCCCATCTCCGCCTCTGCCTCCCTGGGTCCCTTGAGCACGCTGCGAATCTCGCTGCGAATCTCGCTGGGAATCTCGCTGGGAATCTCGACGGCCTCGACCTCCACCGCTGCCCTCTCGACCGCGGCGGAAGCCAGCGATGGAGGCGCAGCAAAGACCTCCACGCCATGGTATGCGCGCCACTCAGGCTGCCCATCCCTTGAAGTGACGTCAGCACCCACGGCCGCGCCGATGCGCGCCGACGCGCTCACGCGCGTCGCGGCGGCCCGGTCGAGGGGGCGAGGTTGCAACCTCGAACGGCGCTGGTTGAAGAGCGCCGAGTTGGTCGCTCGGAATCCCGCGGCGCCCTGGTAGTAGGGGCGCGCCGTGTTGGGCGCAAAGGAGGCGACGCTCGACGAGGGGAGCACCTGCAAGAATGTGGACGGCTCCAAGTGTTGCCAGCGGCCCTGCCAGTTGCGACGCGACACATGCGTGATACCCGCAAAGTGCTTGGCACGCGTGAGTGCCACGTAGGCGAGCCTCCACTCTTCATCGTGCCCCTGTGAGCCGAGGCGCGTCGAGGGGGCGAGCGGGAAGGTGCCCTGCTCCCAGCCAGGCAAGAAGACCGTATCCCATTCGAGGCCCTTGGCTTTATGGATCGTGAGGAGACTGATCGCACCCTCGTCCACTGCAGGCTCACCAGTACGGCGCTCACCAATACGGCGCTCACTGGCTCCGCCACCGACGGCGCCGTCGGCGCCGCGACCGTTACCCGAACCCGAGGGGTTCGGAACGCCGCTCAAGGTCGATGTGCCGGCGCCGGGCTGGCTTCGCTTGAAGGCTGAGTGCTCGAGCAGCTTGCCGAACGAGCCGCAGCGCTGTGCGAACGCGACGAGCTTGCGCATCGAGGCGCCACCGTCAGTGCACCATCCAGCGTGGTCGCTCGCGACGGCGCCCAAGACCTGGGGCAGCCCGCCCGTCTTCGCGAGGCTTTGCCAGTGCGCAAAGCGCGCAAAGAAGTAGGTGAGGCGGGAGGCGGACGGCCTCGGCAGCCTCTCGTGTTGCAGAGCGCGAGCCGTCGTGGTGAGCAGTGAGCGCTCTTGCTTCTGTGCGAGCTCTTGCAGCGTGTCGATGGCGGCGCGGCTCAGGCCAGCCCACGCGCCGAGCAGCTCGCGTGCGGCCGCGTCGTCCGCGGTCGAGCGGACGAGGCGAAGCGCGTTCACCGCGCAGCGCACCTCATGGGCGTTCCACCAAGCGTCCACGGCCCCCAGAGGCTGCATCGCGACTGGGATCCCAGCTGCGACCAGGTGCGGCAGCAGGCTCTTCGCCTGCTCCTGCGAGCGCACGAGCACGGCGATCGACGCGAGCGACTGGCCGCCGAGCACACGCGCACGGATCTGCGAGGCGATCCAGGCTCCCTCCTGGGTCGAGTCCCAAAAGCCGCGGAGCAGCACGCGCGCTGCGTTCGCGGGCGGCAGGCGTGTAAAGGGCGACTTGGGCACGAGGCTGTCCGCGTGCTGCAGGAGCGGGAGCGCCGAGGCGAGCACGTGCGGCGAGCATCGGTACGACTGCGCCATCCGGATCACCTCCGTGCGTGGCCAGTCGTGAGGAAAGCGAAGCACGTTGTCGCGCGACGCACCTCGCCAACCATAAATGGATTGATCGTCGTCCGCCGCGGCGAAGATGGACGAGGCGACAGCGGGCCCGTCGTCCTCAAAGGACTCCCGGTCGGCCGACGGCGCCTGCCCCGCCGCGCCCGCGAGCTTGCGAAGCCACTCGTACTGGACCGCACTCGTGTCCTGCAGCTCGTCGACCAGCAAGTGCCGAAACCGCCGTCGATAGGCGCGGAGCACGTGCGGGTGGCTCTCGAAGAGGCGCAGCGTGGCGAGGGTGAGGTCGGTGTAATCAAGAGTGCCGCGCTCGTGCAGGCCGCGCTGGTAGAGCGGGTACAGGTTGCGCGCGGCGTGCACCATCGCCGCCGGCGCGCCGCCAGCCACGTCGGCCTCCGCGACGGTATGCACGTCGTCCGGACGCAGCCCCCGCTCTTTCCAGCACTGGATGCGGCGGAGGATGGCGGCGGCGGTCACCTGCGAGGTGCTGCCGCTCGATGAGGCGTCACTCGCCCCCCCGCGGCGCTGACCACCATCTCGGGGGGCCATCCCAACCTGGCGCATGAGCGCGCTCAGCAACTCGAGCTGCTCCGTCTCCATGAGCACACGGAATGAGGGGGACAGGCCGAGGAGCGCGGCGTGCTCGCGCAGCATCTTTGCGCAGACGGAGTGGAACGTGCCCAGGTGCACGCCCTCTAGGCTCGTGCCGAGCACTTGCACGCGCGTCTTGAGCATCTCGGCGGCGTGCTGCGTGAAGGTGACGACGAGGATGGAGCTAGCAGGCACTCCTTTGCCCATCAGGTAGGCGAGCCGGGCACGGATGACGCGCGTCTTCCCCGTCCCCGGGCTCGCGATCATCAGCACCGCGTTGCTGGAGCTGCGGATGGCTTCCGCTTGCAAAAGGTTGGGCACCACGCGGTTGAGAAGTGGTGGTTCCGGCTCACAGTCCATGCGGATTGCAGAGGAGCCAACGCGAGGATGGACGACGAGCGGCGAGAGGGAAGCTGTGGGTTGGAGTGGGTGCGGATGAGGAGCCCATTGACTGAGGAACTGAACAAAGCGCATTGTTCTCGGGGGCGGGCAAGTACGGCCGATTCGTCGACGTTCCTTTGATGAGGCTCTCTCTGGATGAGACGTGAGGGGTATTGAGGCGCTAAAAACTCGCCGCTCATTACAGCGCGTCGGCGGTACGCGCCAGCCACGTACACGTTAACATATCAGCAAGACGCTCGACCACCGGTCCCGTGGAGACACAACGTGGAACGCGCGGAGGACGTAATGCTTCTCTACATAGTACATAGTGAGACCACATTTAGTCATCATGACGAAGTGGCGCAATTGCTGCTCGGTGCGCGCGCGTGCGCACGTGCCGCCATACATGTACATGTATTGCCGTACACTCAAATGCTGCTCATGCCACAGTATGTAGGGACACTAGCGCCGGGCGCATGCGCCTTGCGTGACGCACACTCAGCCGCTTAAGCAGGCTGCGGCGTCCACTCCGTGTACTCGTCGTCCACCAGCTCGCCGTCCACACCGCGCTCGTACCGTCGCGAGCCCGCGGCCCCATGGCGGACCACGGCCATCGTGGCGATCGCGCCCGCGGCCATCATTAGTAGCACAGCGCTCGAGAGGGTGGTGCCGGTCTCACCTGCCGGCTGCGGTGGCACGAGCTCTGGACCATGCATGACAGCTTTTCCAGCAGCAGCAGCAGCAGCAGCTGGCGCTGGGACGGCAGCGCCAGCGGGAGCCACAGCCGCGGCCGCAGCCGCAGCCGCAGCCGCTGCCGCTGCCGCTGCCGCTGCCGCTGGCTGCGCATCCCCAGCGGCGCGAACTGCCTCGATGGTCACCAGCGCCGGCACCGCCACCTGCTCCACGACCGCCTTTGAGCCCGCCTGCGCCTCCACCGGCATCGTGATCAGCGTCGCCGCTACGTCACCTGGCTCATTGTCAGGCTGATCCGCGGCGCGTGCAGTGGGCTTCCACCGGTACGTGTGGATCGCGTGCGAGCCAATCGTGTGGGAGACACCCGTCTGGGCATTCTGGTCGACGATGGTGAAGTTCACGTCGCTGTCGCCCAGGTTCATCGTGATGAGCGACACCTCGCCGCTCGGCTGCTCGAACGCGACCGCGTTGAAGTGCGGCACTTGGATGATCATCGGCTGCAGGCACAACTCGCCGCCGCCGGGTGCCGCGGGCACGGTGCGCACAGGGAAGTTGCCCGGAAAGCCCTGCTCATCGTAGTTGGCGAGCCGGAAGGTCTGGCTCGGATCACCGGGGTCGAGGCACGGCTTCACATGCGCCGCCACGATCGCGACGCCTGGGTCGAGCCCCACGGCCGCGCCGTTGGTCTGCACCGCCGTCATGCACTTGTTGAGGTATGGGTTCTTGATCTGCGAGCCGCCGGGCACGTCGACGACGCTCCAAATTTGGTTGCCCACGTGGAAGCAAGCCCAAGTCTGCGTCTTGCCGTCGATCGGGCTATCGAGAGCCACGTCGACGCACTCGCCGCCGTGCTTGTACCCTTCCGAGAGGAGCGCCTCAGCGGTGCCGTGCACGAAGAGAGAGCCGCCGTCATCGAGCGTCCACTTTTGCACATCGTCGCCGTCGCACGGCGCGAAAAGGAGCGCCTGCCCGTTTTTGACATCGTCCGCTGACAGGGGCGGCGCGTTGAGCTCGACCGAGTTATTGAGGCTCACGCGGCGCGAGCCGGGCGGCACGTAGCGCGAGAAATGGCCCATGTAGTAGTAGCTCGCCTGCATGATCAGCGTGCCCTGAGAGAGGTTGTTGATGGGGTCGACGATGATGTTGGCGTCGCACAGGTTCTTGAGGTGGTTTGGCCCGCCTTTGATGCTGAGCACCAAGTTCCAATCGGTCCAGCCCACCGCCCAGAAGCGCAGGTCCTCGAGGATGTCGAGCGCGAGCGACTCGGCGCGCGACCACCAGGCGGCGATAGGTGACGAGATGATGGCGCCGTCTTTGTAGGAGATGTTGCGGTAGGTGACGCCCCCGCAGTTACACGCCTCGGTGCCGAGGATCATCTTATTCGGCTGCAGGTGGTGCGTGTAGTCGAGCGCGTGCGTGTTCAGTCCGCCGTACCAGTGCACGCCCATGCCCGCGAAGAACTTGGCCGCCTCCGGGTCTTCGTACAGCGCCTTGGCCCAATCTGCCACGTGATCCTTATTGTGGTCGAATCCCAAAATCTTGACGTTGGGCTGCTCGGCAGCAAGCACCGGGCCGAGGTGGTCACGCACGAAGCTCGCCATGTACTCGGGCGTCCAGAGCATCGCCTCCCAGCCGACAGCGGCCTCGGGCTCGTTCTGCACCGTCACGCCCCACAGGTCGATGCCGTGCGAGCGGTACGCCGAGATGAACTTGGAAAAGTACTTGGCCCACGGCCGCTGGTGTTGCGGATCGAGACCGTTTGGCTTGGCAGAGACGAGCATTGACTGCACCACGACACCGCTCTGGTTCGCGGCGGGCAGCTTCATCCACGCGGGCGGCGACCACGGAGACGCGTAAACATTGAGCTTTTCGCCGCGCGCCACCACCTTCTCCTGCGCCGCGAGAATCATCGGGATCATGCCGGACTCGACGTCGTGCCTGACGCTCGTGTCAAAGTGCTCGAGCTCGACGTCGCCCGCGACGTCGTCAAAGGAGTACGATTCCGGGCTGAAGTCGCACGAGTTGATCGGCACGCGGCCGAGCGTATAGCCATGGCCGCCTTTCTCCGGCGGGTCAAAGTAGAGGCTGATGACCTTTTTCTGATCGTCCTCGCTGAGCAGCTTCCAATTGAGCGCCGCCGCCTCTGTGAAGGCGCCGCCGAAGCCGATAATCTCCTGGTGGCGCCTGGACGTGTCCACTGCGAGGCTCTTGGGCGCCGACCCCATAGGGACCATCTCCAGCGGCGGCATGTCCTCCAGGAGCTTGACGGAGCCATCCTTGAAGCGCGCGGTTTGCACCCATTCGACCTGTGCGCGGATGGTCCGGGTGTGTGAGTGCGTCGGATGGAACAGGTGGTGGGATGCCAGAGCCCGTTGGCGCGCGTCTGGCGTGGGCGCGCAGGCGCGCAGGCGCGCAGGCGCGCAGGCGCGCAGGCGCGCAGGCGCGCAGGCGCGCAAACAAGCGAGAAGAGAGGCAGCGATATACGCGCAGAGCAGGAGGTTGTATCCCTGTGGTGTGCGCCTCAAATGCGACCGGCTCCAGAGCAAAGCTCCGCACGCGACAGCCAAGGGGCAATAAGGTTCGCACCTTCTGCGCGCGGCTCGAGTCTGCGAACGCACAGACGACGACGACAGCAGAATATTGAAGCCATCCAAGATGGCGTGCCGACGCCATTCTCCTTGGAGAACACAAAAGGCCGGGAGAACCTCTCTCCGATGATGCAGGCGCTCCCCCCGTCCCCTCTCGTTTCATGGCGTTTTGTTCGTGGCGATTGCAGCGTGCGGAGCGACGCGACGGCGACGAACGCACCGCGGCAATATCATGATTTTCCTTGCGGGGCTAAACCACACCTCGAGACCTATGAGACCAGGTTCTTCTCGTATGTGTCTAGGCCACATCCTCAACGTCGTCTCAGCGGGCGGCGCGGTCTCTGGAGAGAGATTGTGCGCGGCCGCGTCATTGCGGGGGGGAGTGTGACCACGCATGCCTCCTCTTGCTCCTAGCTCCTACTCGCCCACCACCCTCCTCCTCCACCTCAGTTAGCTCAGGCCGACGGCGGCAAGCGAGGCGCGCAGCTCGTCCACCTGTGGGAAGCGGCCCGACTCAATCTTCGACCACACAAACTCGCCGTTATAGGTGATCTCGAAGGCGCCAGTGTTAAGCAGATTGCCGGCCATGATATTGCACATGAAGCAGCCGCCGAGCACCAACCCTTGGTTCTCGCCGACGAACTTGGCAGCGCGCTCAGGCAGCGCACGAGTGCCGATGAGCGCGATCGCGATCCCACCGAAGAAGGCGAACTGGAGGAGCTGCGCGAGAGCCATCTTCATCTCGCCGGGCAAGAATGGATTGCCCTGGAAGGTCACGTGTGGGTATTCACTGCGCAGCGCACGAGCATAGTCCTCGTACACTTTCCGATACCCTCAGCTCATACAGTACTTGATTTCGATGCGGCCGCCGCGCTTGGCGGCCGGCGCCGAGTCGAAGCCGTCGTCCGCCGGGACACCCGATAGCGCCTGCGGCCGGCCCGTGGGCAGCGCGAGCGCGAGCAACGCGAGGGTGAGCAGCGTCCGCATGGTTGGCGGGGCGGAAGAGCACTTCCGAAATTGTCCGAGAGCCTGACCGCAGAGTCTGACCGGTACATGTAGAACTCACGAACTTTCATGAGCCAATCTTTTACATGCCTCGTCACGAGCGTCTTTCACGCACAGAGTTTGGCGAACTCGTCGTGGTGCACTTCTCCCTGCTTGCGACGCGCCGCTCTGCTGCCGCCGTTTGCGCGCCTGCCGTCTGCTCGCTCACCGCCTGATCCGCGATTCGCGCCGCGTGCGCAGAGTACACGCGCTCAGACAGGCTTGGGTGCACCAACGTACCACAGCGCGCAGCAGTAGCAGCGGCAGCAGCAGCACTATGAAGCTCGTGCGCTTCCTCATGAAGCTGTCCAACGAGACAGTGACTGTGGAGCTGAAGAATGGGACGGTTGTCACCGGCACGGTGGCCGGCGTCGATGTCTCGATGAACACTCACCTCAAGCAGGTGAAGATGACCCTCAAGGGCAAGGAACCGCTTGCTCTCGACACACTGTCCATCCGTGGCAGCAACGTCCGCTATTTCATCCTTCCTGACAGCATCAACCTGGACACTCTGCTAGTGGACGACACACCAAAGCTTGTGCAAAAGCGCCAGGCCGCGCCCGTGGGGGGCAAGGGGGCCCGCGGCCGAGGCAGGGGGCGAGGACGAGGACGCCCAGGCAAGGGGTCATAGGCCGTCGTACATCCCACGTAACACCTTTCTACAGGCATGCAGTACATCACCGTCTCCCGCTGCTTAATACAGCAGTGTTGACTCGCTTGCGGCGCCATGCGCCAGGAATCCTCGGCGCTAGAGTAGTGCTTCGTGCAGGAGCGATCACCCGCGCGGTTTTTCACGGGTCTCTGTAAACAGTAACTATACGGTTCGGATCGGATACGTACCGACCATGGTACCGACGAATGTACATGCGAAAAGGTCAGTTGAACCGACACACGCGAGCGCCGCACCGCTGCACCGCTGCAGCCACAGTATTAGACATAGAATTTTGTAGATATATATATCTTGGCGTGCGACACGCATCCACACGTGACTCAAACGAAGTTGGATGCCGCACGTCATCAATCGCGCGAGCGCAGGTGCCAAGTCGAATCATTCACAAACTCATTCACACTTCCTTTTGTGCACCTTCGATGCGTCGCGGCGCCCTCGCGTCCTCGCCGGGGTGGAGACCGACAGGGCATGTCGTTTTGGGCATTGCACCGAGGCTCCTGGATCCTGTTCGCCTTAGCCGGCGCTCGAGCGAGCTCGCTCCACGAGCTCGTGGAGCGAGGAGACATGGATGCCGTCGAGACGGCCCTCGCGTCTGGTGCTGACCCGAATGCATTCGACTCTGACCATTACACTCCGTTGCACCTTGCGGCGGGGTTTGGCAACGTTGAGATGGTCGAACGACTGCTCGCCAGTGGAGCGGATACCGACTCGCGCGACGAAAATGGTGAGACGGCTCTCCACCTTGCTGCTCACGTTGGCCATGCAGCGGTGTGCACCACACTGCTGGATGCAGGCGCGCCAATCGAGGCTGCGAGCGAAACAGGCTACACGCCACTGCACATGGCCGCGGAGCGCGGCCACGCGGCCATTGTCAGGTCGTTGTTATCTCGCGGTGCCGACGTGACGGCGACAACGACCTTGGGTGCGACACCTTTGCATTGGGCTGCCTATCATGACCATCCCGAGGCCGTGGCAATCCTGCTACGACACGGCGCCAGCCCCGCAGCGCGCGATGCAGAGGGCGAAACGGCAGCGACGCTTGCCATCGCACGGGCCCAGTCGGGATCGCACTCCGATGTGCTCGAGTTGTTGAAGGGACTCGCACGCCACGATCGAGAACGAAGACAGGCTGAACTCCGTCAGCGTCAGCCGCAGGAGCAGGAGCAGCAAGATGGGCAGCAAGTAGAGCTGTAGCAGTGGCGGGCGAGAGAAGCCTGTGTACAACAGATCTTCAAAGCCCATCCCACAAGGTGGATGTTAAGGTGGATGGCAGCGGAAACCCTCAAACCCATGCGGAAAACAGAATTCAATGCTGGGCGGATTGATCGCGACGCTGCGGGCTGCGGCTGGGGCCGGGCTGGGCGCTGCGTGGATCCTCGCCGTACACCTCTAAATAACGCATCCATGCGTCAACACAAAGCCCATCGATTACGAAATCGCGCACCGACGCGCAGGCGGCGTCCCGTCGTGCTCCTGGCACGCGCGGTGGCCGCGGTCACACCCGCCGTGCGCCGATCCCCGATGCCCGCCGAGCCGCCTTGCCGAGCCGCTGTGGCGTGTGGCCGCGAGCGAGATCGATCTCGAGCGCCTCGAGCCCCCTCCCGGCGCGCCATCTCAGGTGCTGGACGAGAATCAGAGCAGTCACGGAATCAGGGGCAGTGTGAAGCTGCGAACGGAATGTGTTCACGGAGGACCGCGAGAGAACAAGAGAAATGGCACCCAACTGGACCCCGGTGCCGCACACGCAGCCCGAGAGCCGTTGGGTGGTGGACATCTCGCGCCCATTTAGCGAGGGTGGTTTCGGCATCGTGTATCGTGGCAGGGACAAGGGTGAGACCGGCGAGGAGGCACCCAAGGATTGCGCAGCCAAGAAGCTCGGACTTGCAACCCAGCAAGAGATCGAGAACTTCCAGAAGGAGCGTGCGATGCTGCAAAGAGTAGGCGGACATGAAAGCATCATCGAGCTGTACGGCAGCGTTGAGGCCCCGGAGGCCGCAACGGGCTGGCTTTTCCTCGAGATGGCTACGGGTGGCGAGCTCTTCGACCGCCTCACTGACAGTGGACGTCTTAGTGAACGTACGCTTCGACCACCGCCCGCTTTCTGCTGCTGAAGCGCCCCTGGCCAGCTCCCGGATGATCTCCGGCGTGTATTCGCTGCGGCTCACCCTTCAAAGGGCTCTGCATGCGTGCCGCATGATGCACCGCCCTCATGCTCACCGCGTCACTCACCACGTCGCTCGGCAGGTGCGGCATGGCCCTTCGTCTCGAGGCTTGCCAAGGCCGTTGCGCACATGTTCTCAAGGGGCTTAGTACACCGCGACCTTAAGCTCGAGAACATCATGCTGCATGCGGCCGACCCGAATGCCGTGAAGGTGATCGATTTTGGTCTGGCAATGGAGCTCGAGGTAAGTCTAGCCTCCCACACACGCCGCCGTCTCATTCCCCTCATTTCCCTTCCCGCCCCCTTCCCCTACTCGTCCTCTCCACGCCATGAACGGCCTCCGCCTCTCACACGAGTGGTTGACACGCGCCCCTGCCCTGGCCCGCCCAGATTGGCGAGGACGGCCACTTGATCGAGAGGGCCGTCGCCGACGCGGCGGGCACGGCTGCGTACCGAGCGCCGGAGGTGTACCACCAGCCAAGCTACTCGCCTCTCAAGCTCGACGTGTGGGCGATGGGGATCGTAACCTTCTCTCTCGTGTCGGGCTTTTTCCCCGTGGAAGAGGCCAAGGACACTGACCGGCGGTTCAGAAAGCTTGCCGCGGATCAGCGCGAGGGCATCGGCGTTTGCGAGAGCACCTTCAAGACGTACAAGCAACAACACCTGAACACCTTCTCGCCCGCTCTCAAGTCCCTTATCGACGGCATGCTCACCATCGACTATACCACGCGCCTCAGCGTCAAAGACGTCGAGGGACATCCATGGATCACGAACGAGCCAGCCGGGACCGTCGACGCGGCGTACGAGGGCGACCAGCCTGTCTACCGTGGCGTCAGTGGCGGCGGCGACGAGCTCCTTGAGGACTTCCAGATACCCGAGGATGCCGTGCCACTTTCTCGCCAAAAGGCGGAGCGCCTCGTAGTCAACATGGAGCTCAGATGATGTCGGCGGCCGGTCCGGCCGCGGAGGGCGGCGGTGCGACACTGTGCGGCGGAGCGCGCGCACACGGGATGCTGCTCAATACGTGAATAGGGGAAGATGCATACGAGGCAGCTCACGCAAGGCGACCGCCGTGCCCAACCACGGAGAGAGTTGCCTCGGCTCACAGCTCTGAGCAGTGCTGAGCGTGTGTGACCAGCGGGGTTTGGTAGGGGACCCGAAGATGCCGTCATGGCCGGCTGGGCCCGATCGAGGACGAAGACATGTGAGCAGCCGGGGGTTCTCCCGGGCACCCGGGGGCCCAGTCAGGTGGATCGGGTCACGGGGTCACCTCCCTCAGGCCCGATCCCTGTCGCCTGTGTAGAGCATCGTGCATCGAGTTGCGTCGCTCTATCGAGGGTGCACTTCGCGAAGCGTTCAACTTAATTATTTTATTGCACAAGTAAAGCGGCGTTGCTGGAGATTATCCATGAAGTTCACACCTAACGTTTCACGGGCACGGCGCGGGTCCTCGTGACGAATCAACGGCCAATGGGAGGCGTGTGGCTGATGAGCCCGGGCGCCGAGGGACTCCTGCCGACGTGCGCGTGCATCACCTACGGTCTCGGCTTCTTACTCCTCTTCATATACGTCTGCATCTCGTGGCCGGCACCTCCGCCGCCCGAGATTCGCGTGCCATTGTTGGATGCGCGAATGCTGCGCCCAGTGGTGTTGGTGACGATCGCATGGAACGCGCTGTACTTTTGCTTTCTGCAGGGTCAGGCAGCCGCTGCCTTCTGGATCCACAAACAATTACGAGAGGTCGGCTCCAAGAAGGACGACGAGTCCATTGCACAATCTAGATTGTCAGGGAAACCCATAGAGTTTGCGGACGTGAAGTATGGGCCGGCGAAGCCGCATCGAGGCTTGGTCCTCACTATGGATCGCACTGTCGGTAACATGCTCGAACAGTCCCTCCCATTCCTCCTCAGCCTCTGGCTGAACGCGCTGACGGGCTCACCGCACGATGCGTCGTGGTACGGCTGGATTTGGCTTCTTTTGCGAGCGACGTATCCAGTTGGCTTTGCTCATCCCGATATGACGCCAGCGCTCTGGGGTGTGCAGCGCAAACTTGGCATCAGCTGGGTATCGTTAATCACGTGGCCATCATATTGCATCGTTTGGTTGCTGCTCTACAAGAGTGCTGTGGCATGCTATTGATCGGATGAGTGCGCGGCCTGCAACGGACGGGACGGCTAGAAATGGACGGCCGACGAGAGCGCGCCCCTCAGGCATTGCCTTGTAATAATGCCTTGGCGCGGAGAAAGATACCGCCCTGCGAAGAGAGAAACGGCTGCATACCGTGTGAAGCTGTATAATCATCCATAAAAAGAACTAAAAAGAACGACCTCGTTCGCCGCCGTGGCCCGTGTGCACGCTTGCGTCTTCTGATGTTTCTTTGTCGGCTAGCGCCAGGCCGTTCCGAGCGTTTTCCACGAGGTCGCGAACGCGCGGGTCGCTGGCGGGCAACTCTTGCGCCAGTCGGAGCGCGTGCTCGAAGCGAGCCCGACTCGCGTCGGGCCGTTGCAAATGGAGCAGAGCAGCGCCCTCCTTGATGGGCAGCGATGCGTCGGTCGGCGTGAGCCGCGACGCTGCCTCGAAAGCCCTCACCGCCTCCGCCCATCGCCGCGTAGTCCCGAGCGCATCGCCGAGGAGCGCCGCGTGCTGGCTCACTCGCGGCTCTGTGGCCACGGCCGCTCGCGCGTGCTCCACCGCGCGGCGCGCGAGCGCCTCGACGTCTTCGCGCCCTTCTGCGTTGGGCCTCGTCGCTTGGGTGGGGTGCGTGCTGCGCTCCCGCACTGTCTGTCGATACAAGTCGAGCAGGGCTCGTGCGGCGAGGGCATGGCCGTCGGCGTTGGGCGAGGGCACAGCCCTGAGCGAAGCGGCGGCGAGCTCCGCGGCGGCAAGAGCGTCCGACTGCCTCAGTGCGACGGTGGCAAGGTGTAGGTAGGCATAGTGGTACTTCGGCTCGATGGCCAAGGCACGATGGAAAAGAGGGACGGCCTCTGCCGTCCGACCCGCCTGCATGAGCCCATCGGCGATCTGGTAGACAGCCTTGGCTGAGCGCGGATACGCTGCGGCCGCTGCACCGAAGAGTGTCGCATCATCGTACCAGTCGAGGGTGCGACTTACGGTTCGCGCGCCGCCGCCAATGAGCAGAACCGCCATCAGCACCCGTCGCAACCCGCGGACGAGCCATCGAGTTTCGCCACTGGTCGCGCGGACGGCCGTGTCGAGGGCAACAGCGGTCAGCAGGCACAAGGCCGCACACGGCACGTAGAGCAGCCGCTCGGCGACAACGAAGGAGAGGGCGACCCACACGTGCGAGGCAGGCGCGTACGCGAGAACGAGCAGCGCCAGCCAGCCGAGGCATGCACGCGCACGCCGTCGTGCGAGCACGGGCGTGGCGCGCTGGCACATGCACCAAAGGAGGCGCAGCGCCACACCGACACACGCAGCGTACAAAGCAAGCGCCGCAGCGGTGAGTGTGAGGCGGCTCGCCATGAGCGCCTCGGGCGAGAGGCCGAGCGCGTCGTGCGAATAGTCGGCCGAGAGCACCGAGGGCCACGTGAGGATGAGGGCGCACTGCAAGTGGACGCGCGCCGTGGCGAGAGCCCGATCGACGGCACTGCCCAGGCTCGGAATTGGGTTATCGAGCCGCCGGAAGTGGCTGGCGAGGGGACCGATGACGTGTACGCGCAGCACCACGTAGCCGGCTGCCAAGAGGCCCAGGAGCACGATGCCCGGTGTCAGCGCTCTGGTCATCTGCCATCGACTCAGCGGTGCGGGATCGTGCTCGTGGGCCTCTGAGTCGGCTCGTGCTCGCTGAGTCTCGGGCTCGTGCTCGCCCATCCGCCGACTGCCCGGGGCTTTGGAGGACGGTGGGCAGAGGACGCGCAGTGCGTCTTGTACGACGCATGCGGGGAGAAGCACGAGCGCCGTCTCCTTGGCAGCGAGGGCAAGCACAAAGCACACTGCCGCTGCTAAGCGCAGCGCCACAACCGTCGCCATCCCGCCGTAGCTGCGCGCTCTCCTCTCCTCGCCCGCATGCTCGTCCGAAGGCTCGGAACGGCCAAGGCAGCGAAAGGCGGCGGCGGAGGACGCGCGGCCATGGCACACCATGCCAGCGAGCCCGAATCCGGCCGCGAGCAAGTCCGCGCGGCCGACGCCGTAGGCAACCGCTTCGCTATTGACCGGGTGCACGGCGTGCAACAAGGCTGCTGCCAGTGGAAGCGCCCGGCCGCCGAGCGCATCGGCGCAGAGCCTCCATACGAGCGACGTGCACACGCCGTGGAGCAGCGCGTTTGTGGCATGGACGCTCCCCGGCCCGGATCTCCTCACGTCGAGCGCAAGCGACAGCACCGCCAGCGGCCGGTAGGAATGGTGCGAGCGAGGCGAGGCGAGCGGAGTGCCCCAGAAGTCGGAGCCCAGAAGTGTGGACCAGTCACAATCCACGGCGGCGGCGACGCACGGGTTGCGCTCGATGGCACGATGGTCGTCGAAGGCGTATCCGTTGCGCACGCTGTTGACGTACAGGAGGATCGCGATGGACGTGGCGAGTGAGGCATCGGCCCCGACCGTCGCCGCCATTTCTCCCGATCGTCGCCACATGTTCCTTTTTCTTCTGCAGCGTTTCGGAATGTTACATGCAGTACATGTAACCCACGGTAGTACCCGGTACCTCCCACCGGAGCCACTCCCTAATCGGGAATGTTTCCCGTTTTGGACTTTGCTCTGTGTCGCCCCGCACTGGAGTTCCGCCCCTCGTCCATGCGGCATTATCTCTGCGTTGCCGTGCTCGTCTGCTCATCTGCCGGCGGCAAGGGCCATGGGAAGGCGCTAGCTGAAGCTGCCTCGGCGGCGCCCGCCGAAACAGGCGGCAAGGTTAACCATGTCAGCTGCAGCAGCGGCCTCACCGGCGACTTTGTCTATGAGACGTGCGCCTCCTTCTGCAAAGAGGAAGCGGCAGAGACCCACTGCAAGTTTTGCAAGTGCAAGAGCTGCACCTTTTGCGGCGGCACCACACATCCAAAGGCAAAGTCACCACACAGCCACCTCACGGCCAAAAAGTCCAAGGCATCCTCGCCAAAGGATGAGGGACACACCTCACAGCTTCGCAGCATGGCCAAGGACGAGGGACAGAGCTCCGCTCCGCACAAGTCCAAGACGAAGAAAGCCAGGCCTACCTCTTCCGCCTCGGCTGGCGAGCCGACTGCATCCACCGCCGCTGCTGCCGCACTGGCGGTTCCAACGGCGGCAACAGCCGCCGAGCCTGTGCCGTCCTCCTCAGGGTGGACAGCCGCTGCTGCGGTCGTCACGCTCGCAGCCGTCGTGGCGCTATACATGAGCAGCAGATCAAGTGGGCGCGAGCTCGAGCAGGTGCAGACGCGCGATGCCGAGCTCGAGGCCAGCGCGCCCACCAGGGGATTGTTCGACGAGAGCGCACTCAAGCCGGCTGCGGCAGGCGAGCTAGGCGGTCTCTGGTCGGCCGAAGCTCGCGTGCGCACGCTGTGCGTCGCCCTCCTGTGCATGCAGTACGCTGCCTACGCGCTGCTCCGACGCTACTCGACCGGTATCCTCAAGGTGCGTGCCGAAGGCATCCAAGGCGCTGCGCCGCACGCCATGGCGCACATGGCTCGCATGGCAGGCATGCCGCCTTGCTGGCTGGCAAGGGCGCGTCAGTTCCGCTCGGCCAACGGCCCACGCATGTGCGCCTAATGGCCCGCCATCCGGGGAATGACGAACATTTCCTCTGCATGTATTTCGCGAGAGATCCCATGAGCTTTGATCGATAACTGACCCCAGGAGCAACCCATAATGGCAGCCCTTCCTATGCCAGCCCGCCCCTCAGCCTCAATCGACAGCCCCGCCCCCAAGTAGCCCCCAAGGTGCCGTGCTGATGCGTGTGCGTGTGTCCCCTGCCTGCCCCTCCTCGTGGGCCTCTGCACGCTCGGTCCGTGCAGGAGCCCTGGTCGGCTGCGTCCGTGCTCGGCGCCGGCGAGGCCATCAAATTCGGCGTGTCGCTCTTCAACATTGGCATGTGGCCAGGGGCATCCGAGGCTCCGCAGGGCAGTTTGAGCGAGCGGATGTGCTCTCTGATCCTCGACAGCGGCAAGATGGCCGTGCCCGCCTTTATCTACCTGGTGTGCGCCAGGGCTAGCGCCACCGTCCCTTCGGGCGCGCAACGCCCATTGCCAATGGCAGCTCTCCCCCTATCCCTACCCTTTCCCCCGCCGGGTTGGGCGCTTCCGACGCGCATCGAATGGGCGCTGCCTGGCTGTGATGTGGATGGGCGCTGCCTGGCTGAGCTGTGAATGGGCGATACTTTGCTGTGCTGTGCGTGGCAGGCGATGAACTTTCTAGGCTTCGTCAGCCTGAGCCGTGTCGACGCGGGCACGTTCGCGATCGTGCAGCAGTCGAAAGTCTTCTTCACAGCCGCGCTGCAGCGACTGATGCTCGGGCGCACCCTGAGTGTGCCCAAGTGGGGGATTCTCACCACCCTGGTCCTAGGCGTGTGCCTCATCTCTCTCGAGTCGCAGCCGTCGCGCGCGTGCGCCGGCGGCAGTGCTGAGACCGCCGCAGCCGCCGCCTCCTTATCGGCGTGGTCCTCCTCAGCCTACGCCGTGGGCGTGGCTGCCGTCTTCACCGACTCGGCCCTATCCGGCTTCGCAACCGTCTACTTCGAGAAGATGCTCAAAACGACGCGCCTTACCGTCTGGGACCGCAACCTGCAGCTCGCCTTCTGGTCGATGCTCATCTATCTCCCGTGGGCGCTCTACGACAACCCGAGCGAACCCTTTTTCGGCTGGTCCGCCGTGACTGCTGTGCTGGCCCTCTTGGGAGCTCTAGGGGGGATTCTAGTCGCCCTCGTCATCAAGCATGCGGACGGGCTCGCCAAGAATCTCGCGACCGCCTCGTCGATTGTGCTGACCACCGGCGCGAGCCATCTGCTCTTCAGCGGCCCGATGAGCGCTGAGATCATCCTGGGATGCCTTGTTGTGGTCATCTCTGGCTTCACCTATCAAAAGGTGGAATGAGTAGTGGACTGAGTAGGGTACTGACTACTGAGGGCGAGAGCTGGCAGCCCGACGAGCTCGTCGGACCGACCACAAATCATCTGTCTCCTGTGAGCTCGATCTGACCGTCCACACTCGCTCCGACGCCTCCCGCGCTCGTGGCGCCTGGCGCGTCGCGCATCTCATGGTTCTCAATCCAATCTCATGTTCGCATCTGACATCACTGATCTGCGATCACGAACCGAAGTCCGCATTATTCGATCGATACATCGGCGACGGCTGTACGAGCGTCTCGATGGGGCATTACCAAGCGATGCCTGCGCTCCGCTCACGTCGGCAGTAACGGTCGGGCGTTGGTTCGGATGAGTTGCCCTCACGGCGTCCTGGTCCTCTCACGTCAGACGTCTCACGCTCTCCGACCGCCCGCGCCCCGCCCCGGCCCGGGGCCCACCCGTCTCTCCGGGGGGATGTGCGATGTTTACGTTATGCGATGTTGGGTTTTATATGACACGGTTTGCACATTTATGGGTGAAGCGCAATCTCCATTATTTCAAAACCGGCGGCGGCTCGTGCTCCGTCCGCTCGCCCACCCGCAGCCGGACGCTGCGCGCACGCGAGTTGACCTCGAGCTCGGCTTCGCTCGGGGTGATGGCCTGACGCGTGAGCGGCTTCCACGGCGCGAGCTCGTTGCCGTACGCGTCCTTGGGCGGGGTGCCGTCGCCAAAGCTGCCCGAGCGAAGCAGCCGCTTCACGCGCCGGTCCTCGAGGGAGTGGTACGACATGACCGCCAGCCGTCCGCCCGGGCGCACGAGGCGAGCAGCGGCGAGGAGCACCGCTTCAAGCTCAGCCATCTCCTGGTTGACCTCAATACGAAGCGCCTGGAAGACCCGCGAGAGCCGGTTCCTCACCTCCTTGGGCTCGTAGTTCTTCGTGCCCGCGGTCTTCAGCACCTCGACGAGCTCCGCCGTGCTGTGTAACGGCCGAGCCGCCACGATCGAGCGCGCGATGCGTCGGCTCTCGCGCTCCTCGCCGTACTTCCACAACACGTCGGCGAGCGCTTTCTCGTCCCATTGGTTGACGATCGTCGCGGCCGTCAGCGGCTCCGCGCGGCGAGCGCGCTCGGCGTCCCGGACGTCCAACCGCACGCCACCGTCGCCGCTGCTGTTGCTGTCAGTGCCCGACGCGGTCGCCGTCTGGGCCATTCGCATGTCGAGCGGCCCATCGCGCATAAAGGAGAAGCCGCGCGACGGCTCGTTGAGCTGGTGGGAGGAGACGCCAAGATCGAGGAGCATGCCATCTAGCAGCGGCGCATCGGGGCCACGCACCGTGCGCAGCGCGCCAGCCAGTGCACCAAAGTTGGAACGCACCAGTGTGGCGTGGCCCGTCTCGAGATGATGCACGAGCCGAGCGCCCGCGGTGGCTAGCGCCTCTGGATCACGGTCGACACCAATCAGATGACCGCCATTGGGTGCGAGCACCTGCAGCAACGCGGCCGAGTGGCCGCCTCCGCCGAGCGTGCCGTCAACATAGGTGCCCGCCGGGTTGGTGATGAGCCAGCTGACAGCCTCCGCACACAGGACGGGCACGTGGTACTCGGTGCCAAAGTCGATGCTGCTGCTTTCGCTGGTGCTGCAGAGCGTGGCGGCACGTGCCCTATATACGCCACCGCGGCTGACGAGCGCCAGTACAGAGGCGGTGAGCATGACCAAGTTGAGATTGAACCTTGAGATTGATGAACTTCTTTCAAGCGCACGTCGCTACTTTGCACTCCGGCTCCCCCCGGGCGTCTTTAACGGTCGACCATGGTCCACATTCGCATAAGTTTGGGGAGTTGACGAAACTTGGTTCTGGACGAGCACGATGCCGAAGTGGGGCGACGAGGACGATGCCGATGAGGCGGCGAGCGCGCTGCCTCCACCGCCTCGGCCAACGGCCACCAGGGGAACAGCACTTACTCCTGCAGATCCGGCGAGCCGAGAACGGGCATGGGCAGCGCGGGAGCGCGAACGGCTCTCGCAGCCGCATGTGAGGGCTGAGCTCAAGGCGAGGTTTGAGGAAGACGTGTATTGCGACGCCGATGACCGCGATCATCGAATCGCGTCACGCCCCCATGATGAATTTGAGGTCGTGAAGCTGCGGCGTGATGCAGCCCTCGATCAATACGTACCGGACACCTTTGAGCGAGGTGGAGGCGGAGGTGGAGGTGGAGGCGGAAGCTCAGGCGGCGGAAACGGAGGCGGAGGCGGAGGCGGAGGCGGAGGCGCTAGAGGAGCTCAGAGTAGCCGTGGCGGTACGTTTGATGGCTGTGGCGGGCTGGTCACCCTCCCCGTGGACTCCGAGTACGATGCAGAGAAGCGCCAGGCTTTCGAAGCAGAGCTGAGCGCTGCACAAGAGGCCCATCGCCGACGCCAGTTGCAGCAGCACCAGAAGCAGCAGCAGCAGCGGGTCGCACAGCCGCCGCATATGCGCAGCGAGCCTGGCGTCGAGCGCACCATGGCGGCCATGGCGGCCATGGCGGCGCCCGCCGCACGCCCGCCGGTCGTCCAATCAAGTGTGAGCACGCCACGAGACAGCGTTGCCATGGTGCGCTCGATGCCAGGCCCGCCGGTCGTCCAATCAAGTGTGAGCACGCCACGAGACAACGTGGCCATGGTGCGCTCGATGCCAGGCCCGCCGGTCGTCCAGCCAAGTGCGAGCACGCCACGAGACAGCGTTGGGACTGACGAGAGCGGCAGCAAAGGCGGCGTGCGCCGTCCAGCGCCTGGGCCGTCTCCCTCTGTGGAGCTCACCTCCGCTGCACCCGCCACATCGAGTGCAAGGGAGGCGGACGAGTCGGTCGACATCAAAGCCCAGATGGTCGCACTCGCAGAGAAGCGCCGTCGCGAGCGGCAGGTTGAGGAGGAGCTGGAGGCGGAGCGGCAGCGAGCGAGCGCCGCCGCCAAGCTCGCGGAGCTCGACCGGCGCCGGCAGGAGCGCGAGGCGCAGGACCGGCAGGAACGTGAGGCGCGAGCAGCCGCAGCACAAGCGGCAGCAGCAGCACAAGCGGCAGCAGCAGCACAAGCGGCAGCAGCAGCACAAGCGGCAGCAGCAGCACAAGCAGCGCAGGCCAGGGCAACGGCAGAGCGCACTGGTGCGGCGGTAGAGCGCACTGGTGCGGTGGCAGAGCGCACTGGTGCGGCGGCAGAGCGCACTGGTCGGAGGGTAGGAGCCACTGGTGGATGTTCACAGCCACTGGTGGATGCTCACAGTCGGAGGGTAGGAGCCACTGGCAGCAGCGGACGTGCGGGCGCTGCCGAGGAGCGGCACAGCGGCGACAGGATTGGGATTGAGGGCGATTGGCGCGAGTCGATGCTGCCTCCACCCTTGCCGCCTCCTCCGCGACTTCGAGCCTCAGCAGCGATTTCCTCGGCCCACCATCTGCCTCGTGACGGTGGGCCCACCATCATGCCTCATGCCTCGGCCCACCATCTGACCCGTGACGGATGCCATTCGGGCGGTGCTGCTGCGCCTTCGGTGTGGGCGCCATCACCTAAGGACGTGCGCAATTCGGGCGGTGCTGCTGCGCCGTCGGTGTGGGCGCCGTCACCTAATGACGTGCGCAATTCGGGCGGTGCTGCTGCGCCGTCGGTGTGGGCGCCATCACCTAATGACGTGCGCAATTCGGGCGGTGCTGTTCCTCCTTCTGAGTGGTCTCCGCTTGCCGAGGATCCAACGAATGTGTGGGAGCGTACGACGACACATCCGTACCCTCTGAGGACGACACCCGCGACGACGGCGGCTTCGACGTCTGCTCATGGTGGCCGCGAAGAGGTACACACCGGCGAGCGCCCTGGCAAGCCCAGCGGCGGCAGGGGCGGTGCCAAGGGCGATGGGCGCGGAAGGGGAGTCGGCAAGGGCGAGGCCGCCCATCGCGCGGCGATGGCTGCCGTCGACGAGATGCTGCAGAATCGATCTATTCTCGGCCCGACAGCCGCGCTGCCCTCCCCACCACCTGATGCCTCTACCGCCAGCCTGGTCGCCAGCAGCAGCAGCAGCCGCGGAAGCCGCAGCGGTGGCCGTAGCCACAGTGGCAGTGCCCAAGATTCGGTCGGTACGCCTTCAGCAGAGGCGGTGGGTGCATCGCTGCCTGCGTCGGGTAGCGTAAGCTCCGTGCCACGGTCAGATGTGGGGAAGCGTCCGCAACAAAAGCTCGCTCCTCCACATCCGACGAGTGGGCTGGCTGTTGAGGCAGCTGCCGTGGCGTCTCCAGCGACGGCGGCGGCAGCACCTGGAGATCTCCGCCGACACATCGACGCCAAACGGCGTGGCGCTGGGGCCCCAACTGCCGCTGTTCGAGAGGACGGCGTCGGTGCACGCGGCGGTGCTCACAGTGGAGAGGGAGGCGCTGGCGGCGCTGGCGGCGCTGGCGGCGCTGGCGGCGCTGGGCCGCGCCGCGAAGGCAGGTCGGGCGACGATGGTCGGTGCATTTTGGAGCCCTGCAGCTTGCCGCTTATGAGCGCGCCGCCCTTGGTGCACTCGTTGCCGAAGCGGTCGAGCGCGCCTGCCGTTGCCGCCAAATCGAGTGGCGATGTACGTCCGGCACCACAGCCAGACTCACAGCCAGGGCTGAAGACGAAGGCCGCATCCTCCTCGGGAACTCCAGATGCGTCGGTCACAAAGGCCATCACGGCTGTCACTGAAGCCGCTGATGTGGCGGCGCAAGCACGCGGCGTGAACGCTCGGACGATCGTCATGGCAGCGGCTCATGCGCTCGGAATCCGCCCACAAAACGAGCACGCTGCGATCCTTGCCTTGTCCGGCCTCGTCTCTACCCTACCGCCCCGGCCTGCCCCTGCGGCCGCCTCAAGGGCCTCAGACCGCAGAGAGCCGCCGCGCCTTTCAGCTGCCGCTGGGGCCGCTGGGGCCGCTGGGGCCGCTGGGGCCGCTGGGGCCGCTGGGGCCGCTGGGACCGCTGGGGCCGCTGGGGCCGCTGGGGCCACTGCTGCTGGTGCCACCACTGGCGCATCGAACGCACTGGTAGTGGTGCTGACTCTCGTCCCCATATCGAGCATGCTACTCTCATTGCAACTCCGGGTCCAGGTGGCCACTGGACTGGGCGGCCGGCAAGAGCCGTTGGCGAGTGGCAAGAGCCGCTCTCGCCCAGGCCGCACGCGCGGAGGGCACGGTAGCCGGGACTCCAACGGCTTGGTGGGGGGGGCGACGAAGGCCGATGAAGGCGTGAGAAGCCAACCAGAGGTTCGGGGCGGAAGCCATGGCAACGGTAGCGGTAGCGCACGCGCAAGCGCTCACGGCCAAGGAAGCCACGGTGGCAGCAACGGCGGCGATGGAGGTGGTGGCGGAGGCGGGGTCGGCCGCCGTCGCCGTGGACCGAAACCATGAGCGGCACCAAGTCTGAACGCATACGCGCGGCTGGCGGCACGGGGATGTGCTTCGCGCGGCCAGAGCGTGGGCAGCGGCATCAGCGGAGGATGGCAGCTGGGGTGAGCGAGGCGAGGTGTGAAGGCCAAGGCGGCGGGGTAGAGTCCATGGGCATCGACGTTCCGAGGGGCGCCAGGGCCGCAGGATGCAAAAGCGGGACACCCGGACGCACTCCAAAATCATCGGGGACGCAGCTCATAGAGCGGGAGACGACCCGACGAGAACGCGCACATGTAGTATGAAAAGTGGGGGGAGCGGACTGAACGATTCACATGACGGGTATGGTGTCAGGCACGGTGCAGATGTCGATGGTTTTATGATTACAAGGATGACACGTATCTCATATGACACAGGACGTGACGCCGCTCCAAGCGACGCAGCGCATGTTGTCGCCGGGCTCAAAGGTTAAGACGGAGCATTACGTATATGAGAAGACGCGTGAGGACGTAGCAGAAGATCCATAGCCCGCCTACAAAGAGCACGCAGATGGCGATCCTCCGTTTCAGGCTCCAGGGCTTCTGCGGCGCATCAGCAACCACACTCTGCTCGGCCTTGTCGAGCAACGTGTCCGCCGATGCACTCCTTGCGGCGTCTTCTTCGCGGGCTCGTGATGCTGCCCCCGAACGACGCTGCATTATGTGGGCACTTGGCCCAGACCCTCTCTCGCGCCGAAAGCACGGGCCGCTTCGCTTCGCCGCCCCTCCGCGCGTTCGCAAGGCCTCTGGACTGATTTTACGATGAACTGTGAAAGTACCTGTGAACGTGACCCAATGAATCGCCTCGAGCTTGAGGCCACCGTCCTGAAACCGGGATGTTCACAGCCATTTCATAGCGTCGCGTGCTCGCCATGCCGCGGTTCTGCCTCGCTCTTTTAGCCATCAGCGCCACCGTAGCCAGTGCCAACGCGCCGTCGCCGCCTCATGACACCCTCACGCTCTCCGAGGACTGCGTCGTGCTGACGATCAGCCCGACGGCCGGGCCGATGCTCGGTGGCACGCTGGTCAACCTCACCGGTACGAGGTTAGGCGACGGCGCTGCGTGGCGATGCTCGTTCGGCACGTCTATCGTTGGTGCTGAGTACTTTGAGGACGCGGAGCGCGTAGGCTGCCTATCGCCATCGTCCGACGTAGCCGCCAGCGTGCCGACGAACGTCAGCATCGACGGTGGCAGCAGCTTCTGCTCGGGTGAGCCACAGCCGTATCAGTACTACGCACCGCCCAATGTCAGCGCCATCTCGCCAGCGAGTGGCTCAACGGAAGGCGGCACGGTGGTCACGGTGCTCGGCTCCGGCTTCAGCGCGCTCACAAGCGATCGCGTGGTCTGCACCTTTGGCCGATTACGCGTCGGCGACGCATACCGCGCCGGCGCCGTGGTCGGGACGGTGGGCAATGTGAGTGACGGCCAAATCGAGTGCATCGCGCCGACGGCGAATGCGGCCGATGCCGTCGGTTCCGCGAGCTTCAGCTTCAACGTGCCGCTGCCTGTGGTCGAGGTGCTCCAACCGTGCGTCGTGGTGCCGCGGCACGACGGCTGCGTACCCGGTTACACCGATCCGGAGCGCATCCACAGGTTTGCGAGCGGGCACAACCTGACGCTGCTGGGCCGAGCGATTCACGAGGGTAGCGTAATCAAGCTCACGCGCAACCTGTTCTCCGAGACGGGCGCCATGATTCTCGCGCTCTACAACCCGGGCGCTCCTGCCGGCGTGCCGGTGCGCGCGTTCACCGCCTCGTGGTCGCACTTCGTTGGGGGGGGCACGGGGGCCGACGGGTACTCGTTCGTGTACGCCGACCTGTTGCACGTGCACACAGTCTTCGGCGAGATGGGCGTGGGTGACGGTCTCATCGTGCGCTTCCGCACGCGAGGCTTCTTCGACGACTCTTACAACGAAGGGCACGGGATCATCGAGGCGGTGTATAATGGGACGCTGCTCAACTCGACCTTCATGGGCGATCGGCTGCGCAGCGATGGCTTCAACGAGATCAGGGCGCAGCCGGTGAGCGTGCGCTACGATGATGCGGGCCTGTCCGTCTCCTTTGACGGCGAGGTCGTGCTGGTCAGCACGGTGCCGTCGTGGGCACCCGAGGTAGGCTGGTCTCTGGGCTGGGGCGGGCGCACAGGAGAGCGAAAGGACAATCATTGGATCGACGACCTGACGGTCCAGTCAGGCTACCTGCTGGACGTGGGAACGGCCGAATTTGGCGTCTCGCTCAACGATGGGCACGACATCTCGCGCCTGGGCGCGCCCGCCGTCTTCACGTACACCAGCACGCCGGCTGTCTTCTCCTTTAGCCCGACCACGGGCCCCGAGCAAGGCAACACCACCGTGACCGTCGTGGGCTCGCACTTTGCAGGCGGTGCTGACTACCGGTGCCGCTTCGGGCAGCCCAACGAACACGTGACGCATGCCTCGTATGTCGCTCCCAAGCTCGTATGCCCGTCGCCGGCCGTACGCCGAGCCCAACTCGTGCCGCTGGAAGTGTCGCTCAACAACCGCGTCGACTCCACCTCGAGCTCAGACGTCCAGTTTCGCTTCTATAACCATCCGCACCTCGCGGACGCGCGCGGGCCCTACAAGAGCGTCGCACCGGCGGGCGTCGGCGCCAATGTGAGCCTCCTTGGCGCCAATTTCTCCGGCGGCGATGATTACCGCGTCGCCTTTGGGCGCCCTGGAGGAAGCACGACGATCGTACCCGCCACCTTTGTCAACGACTCGCTCGTCCTGGCGGTGGCACCGGCCGGCCTCGGCTCGGGCCTCGCAACTGTCGCCCTCACGCTCAATGGACAGCAGTACACGGCGCCTACTCCCTTTCCCTTTTTCGAGGTGAACTCCCTTTCGCCGAGTACGGGGCCGACCCTCGGTGGGACCCTCGTGCGCGTCAATGGCACCGCCTTCGACAGCGGCGGCGCGTACCGTTGCCGCTTCGCCGACGCGGGTGAGACGGAAGCGAGCCGCATGGACGACGAGACGCTCACCTGCCTCTCGCCCGCAGCGACCGTAGAAGGCACTCGTGCTCTCGAAGTCTCTTTGAATGCGCGCGACTTCACCGCCTCCAACGTGACGTTTGGATTCTATTCGCACCCGGACACCGCCTCCGTCTACCCTCAGAATGGGCCGGTAGCCGGCGCGACAACGGTCGCCGTGCGTAGTGTAGCGAGCGGTGGGATGGCAAATGGCTCGCACTACCAGTGCCGCTTCGGTTCGACCATTGTGGAAGGTACGTACGCACGCGACGCGCCGCTGATCAACGTGGCCCGCGGCCCGCACCTGAACACCGAGTTGCTCTACGCCAACCCGACGCCGGCCGAACGCTACCTGAGTCGCTCGCTGAACGCCGAGCTGTCCTGGATCGACGAACCTCACGGCGCAGTGCTGTGCGTGGCCCCTCCGAATGCGAGCGCGAGCGCGGGTGCGTCGGCCACCGACGGCCCGCGGACTGTGCCGTTCGCCGTCGCGCTCAACGGCCAAACCTTCCATGACGTCGCGGGTGGCTTTGTCTATTATGAGCCGCCCAACGTGACCAACTTAGCACCCGTGCGCGGCCCCGCGAGCGGTGGCACTACGCTGACGCTCCTCGTATACCCGCCCCACGTGACGTTGCATGAAGTCATTCTCAATTCGACGTCGTGTCGATTCGGCGGCCCCGGGCATCATATGCCGCTCGTGCACTCGCGCCCCGTCAAAGCCTTCATGTCGCGCGTGTTCTCGATCGCCCCTGGTGTCGTGCAGTGCAACGCGCCCGCCGCACGGCGCGCCGGCGCCCTCAGCACGCTGCGTGTGGACTTTGGAGCCGCCTCAGAGCTCCGCGGCTTCTTGTACGGCAACGCCGTGCTCGTGCGCGACCGTGACCGTCCGTGCGGCCTTGGCTCCGTCTTCTCCTGTGGCGGCTCGGCCGACGACGCGTACACTAGCGCGCACTCGGCGCGATGCGAGTGGCTGTGCCCGACGCGCGACGGCGCACTGCGCCTGACCACGCCGCTTCCGTACACGACGGGTGCGTACGTGCTCGACACCCCGAACGTGACGCTCGCGCCGCGCCCACTCGAGTTCAACTTGACCTTTGAGCTGCTCATAGGAAAGGAGAACCGGGATTTGATGGCGCCCCACGGCGACGGCTCGTTCACCGTCAACCTCGGGGAGCTGCCCGCGCGCGCTTTTGGCATGTCCGGCGCAGCCTTTGGGCTCGCGCTCCAGCTCCAGTTCGCGGGGCGCGTGCCCATGCTCGAAGTTTGGCTCGAGGGCACGCGTCTGTACAATGAGCAGCTGTACGGCGGCGTGCGTACGGGCGCATGGACCCCGTGTCACTTCGAGGTGGCGCAGCGACGGCTGTCCTTCAGCGTCTCGCGCGTACGGCTCATTGATCGGCTGCCGCTCCCCGCGAGCTGGAACCCGCCGTCGAGCTGGCGCTTCGGATTCACCGCCTCCAACTCGCGCCAGCAGGACGAGTGGTGGCTCGACAGCGTCGAGCTCACGGCTGCCACCCTTTTGAGCACTGCCGAGCGCGCCGTGGAGATCACGCTCAACGGCCAACAGTACGTACCTCTCACGGCGGGAAGTGCGGAGAGTTTTGGCTACTACGGTGCAGCGCGCTTTCCGTCGCTCAATGTGGCGAGCCCTAGCAGTGGACCCGTCGCGGGGGGCACAATCATTCGGCTGTTCACGAGCAATGTCGAGGCAAACCTCACGCTGCTCGCGGAGGACCCTCGAACCCTCACGACGGTCGTCCATGTGGACCCGCTGACCGCCGCGCTCACGCTCGGCACCTTCTCGACCTCAGCGTACCGGTGCTTTCTCGGGGGCGACAACCTCACCGCCCAGTTTGTGAACGAGACGGTGCGCTGTACCACCGCACCGTTTGAGGCCGCCGCCGTCGAGGCTCTCAACTTGACGCTGCCGCTCAACTTCAGCGTCAACGCACAGGACGCAGTCGGGCCGCTCGCGCACTTCGTCGTGTACGGAGTGAGTGTGGTGAGCGGCGCGTCCCCGCTCTCGGGCCCAACCAATGGCGGCACGCTCCTCGTCTTTGAGGGCACGAACCTTGCCAACGGCTCCGACTATCGATGCCGCTTTGGCAGCGGCCCGCTCGTGGAGGAGTCCCCCGGCGCCGACGTGACGTACGCGAGCTACGACGTGGCGCGCTCGGTGGTCCGCTGCCGATCGCCGCCCGCCATCAGCGGCAGCGCCGGGCCCGCTGCCCTCTATCTGAGCCTCAACTCGCAGAACTACGTGCGCGCGGGCACCTTTGACTTTTACTACACCGAGCCGCTCCGTCCGACGGCTCTGTCTCCTTCGAGTGGCCCGACTGACGGTGAGACCCTCGTGAGTGTGAGCATTGGGAGCGATCTCACGGGCGCGTTCGCACCGCGCTGCCGCTTTGGTGCCGAGGTGGTGGCCGCTACTGCGACGGCTGGCCAGCTGCACTGCGCCTCGCCGCATGCGTCGCTTGCGCCCGCGGCGGTGCTGGTCCGCATGATGTGGCTGCCTCTCAACGAATCGGGCCCCGCGGATCTCGTGCCGTCGGATTGGATGTATGACGATGCCTCGGAGCAGTCCGACGGCAGTTTCTTGCTCACGAGCGGGCATGAAGGCTCTCTCGGCTCCGTCATCGTGCCGTCGGGCGTGCTCAACGCCACCATGCTGAGCTTTGCTGTGTTCCGCATCTCGTTTGAGCTCCAAGCGTGGAACGGCTTCCCAGACCACTACGGCGACGGGCTGGGGGTGAGTTTTGGGCTGCTGCCCCCTGGGCGCATGGGCGAGTACGGCGGGGGGCTAGGGCTGCGCGTGTGCTTCCTCACGTCGCGCCGCTGCCCGCCGCCCGAGCAGCTGAGGACCTGCCCTTCCCTCGTCGTTTACTACGCCACCCAGCTGCTCTGGGATGTGCCGCTCGCCGCCAACTTCCGCCAAGAGGGCTTCCGCGCCACCATCATCGAGTACACCACCGAAGGCCTGTACGTGAGCCACGCGGGGATGATTTACGTGCGACGTGGCGAGCTCTTCCTCCCCGATTGGGCACCCGCGCCCGGCTGGAGTATAGGCTTCTCGTCCCGCTCGGGCAAGAATACGGATTTTCACTACATCCGTGCGGTGCAGATCGAACTCGGGGCACTCGTCGACGCAACGAGCGTGCCGCTGCACGTCTCGCTCAACGCGCAGCAGTACCAGCTGGTGCCGGACATTGCGCCCTACTACGAGGCCCCCGACTTTGACCCGACGAGCACCTTTGGCCCGCGTGCCTTTCGTGACGTCGGCCGCCTGCGCCAGCGCCCCATTTACGAGCCAGGCAAGCCGTTCACCTATTACGGCACGCCGAACGTCACCGCGCTCAGTCCCGCCTCCGGGCCCACCCTTGGCAACCCACCGGCCCTCATGCTGGCCGGCACCGGCCGTCACACGACTGGCGGGCTGCATGGCGGCTCGCACTACCGATGCCGCTTCGGCGGCGGCGGCGCGTTCGAATACGTGGACGCGGTGGTCAACCGCACTGCTGATGAGGTGTATTGCGTGGCGCCCGCGGGCCAGCCCGCCGCAGCGCTGCCCGTGGGCGTCTCGCTCAACGGGCAGCAGTACCACGGCGCTGAGGCGACCTACGCTCGGCTCGCATGGGCCGAGGCCATCAGCGTGGCGATTGCCTCTCCCGTCTCGGGCCCCGTGCGAGGCGGTACATTGGTCCGCATCAGCCTGCCGGCCGGTGCGGCGCAGTCTCTAGCGGGCGGTGATGACTACCGCTGCCGCTTTGCCGACGATGCTCTGAGCAACGATACGCGCACGGTCATCTTTGCGCACGAGGCCGCGCCCTATTACCGCGTCACGCCGGGAACGTACGACCCTACCAACGGGGGCAGTGTGAGCTGCTACTCGCCACCCGCCGCGTCCCAGGAGGGGGCGCTCAACGCGACGCTCCAGCTCGCGCCCAACGCGCTGCATTTTGAGGTGGTGGCCCCGTTTCAGATCTACGAGGATCCCATCGTGAGCAGCTTAAGCCCTTCGAGTGGTCCGCTCAGCGGAGCCACCACGCTCGTTCTCAACGGGCGCGGGCTAGCCGCTGGCTCGCATGCGCAGTGTTGGCTTGGAAGCGGCCGTTCGGAGGCGACGCTGACAAACGAGGCGATGGAGAGCGGCATTCTCGGGCTCTCGCAGCTTCGATGCGAGGCGCCACCGGGCGTGACGGCCGAGGCCACGGAGCTGCGGCTCGCTCTCAACGGCCAGCAGGCGAGCTTCTCGGTGCCCTTTACATTTTACAGCACGGCACCGCTGCACGAAGCGATGCCCAACCATGGTGATGCACTCTCCTTGGGCGTTGGCACTCTGGTTCGCGTGCGCACGGGCGCGTTCGACCTCAACGGCACCTCAACCGGCGGCAGCTTCGCCAACGGCACCGACTACCGCTGCCGCTTTGGCAACGCATCGCAGCCAGCGACGCTCGTCTCCGACGGCGAGCTGCACTGCCACGCGCCATCCGAGGCGAGCGCGAGCCGCGTTGACTTGCGCGTCTCGCTCAATGGGCAGCAGTACGGCCCCTCGCTTGATTTTGAGTTCCTCGAGGCGCCGCAGGTCGATTCGATCGAACCGAGCTCCGGCGTGTTCGCGGGCGGCGCGATCGTCGACGTGGCAGGCACCGGCTTTGCCAACCGCTCGCTGCTCGCTTGTCGTTTCGGAGGGCCGATCGTCGACGTGTCCAGAGGACAATTTGCCAATGCCACGGTGCCCGGCACATTCGTCTCGGCCAGCATGGTGCGCTGCGTGGCGCCGGGCGGCGACACGGCCGGTTTAGAGGCCGAGTGGCGTGCGGACTTCGATGACCAACGGCTGCCGCCGCGAGCGGTGCTGACGGGGAGCTCGGAGATCAGAGGTGGCAGCGTGGTGCTCACGAGCGGGCAGCCGCAGCAGGTGGGTAGCCTAGCGATCGAGCCCACAACCCGCGCGGCACGCTACTTTCGGGCGCGCTTCCATGTCCATCTGGGGACGGATCTCGGCTCATCGGGTGTCAGCTTCTGCTACGGTGAGCTGCCGCTCAATGCCTCTTTCGGGGCCGAGGGAGTGCCCGAGGGGCTTTGCCTGCGTGTGCTCACCGAGCCAACCTTTGTGCTCGAGCTCGTGTCGAATACATCGAGCGCTGTAGCGGCGCGTGTGAGTCGGCCGCTCGGGTTCGTCATGCGCTCGGGTTCTTTTGCGGCCGTGACCGTCGAGCGCACCGCCCGCCACGGCGCGCGAGCCACCATCGAGATGGGCACGAATGGGACCGTTGCGACCCTGATGATGGCGGAGGCGGACCTCGCTCCTGCGTACGCACCCACGCCCACGTGGCGCTTTGGCTTCGGCGCGGACTGCGGGCGCGTACCAGAGATGCATCTGATCGACAGTGTCTCGATCACCTCGGCCGCCTTCGTGGAAGAAGCGCCCGTCGTCGTCGCCGTCGCCAACAACGGGCAGCAGTACTCGCGTGCGCGCGCCCTCTTTACATACGCACCTCCGCCAGAAGTTTCGAGTGTGTCGCCCACTTCGGGCCCTCTAAGCGGCGCGACGCGCGTCGCGGTGCGCGGTGCGTACCTCGGTTACGGCCACGCACCCTTTTGTCGCTTCCCACAGAGTGCAACTCCCGCACTGCCGCCGTGCACCGACTTTGCGACGGGGGCGCGGCCCGTGCCGTCACCTGCATGCACCGGCTCCGACGGAGGCCTAATTGTCAACGCCTCAAGGCTCGGCACGGACGGGCTCGTGTGCCTCTCGCCGTACTCTCCCACGACAGCGCTCGGCGCGCTCGAGGTGAGTCTCAATGGGCAGCAGTACACGCGCACGGGGCTGCTGTACGAGACGGTTGGCGTGGGCGCGATCAGCTCGATCAGCCCAAGCTGCGGACCGACCGATGGGCTGACCCTGGTGAACGTGACCGGCACGGCGCTCGAGGGGGGTTCGGATCGCACCTGCCAGCTGATGCCGTTGGGGGGAGCGCTCGCCACGGCGCGCATCGTGAACGCCTCACGGAGCCCTGGCAGCTTGGGTTCGGTCCTATGCTCTACACCGCACGCGCCCATCGGCGCATCGAGCCTGCGAATCTCGCCGAATGCGCAGCAGTACAGCCCGCCCGCTACCTTTGACTATTACGCGCCCCCCGTCGTGAGCACGTCGAGCCCGAGTAGCGGGCCGACGAGCGGCGGCACCGTCGTGGTCATCTCAGGGAGCAACCTGGCGTCGGGCGCACGTTGCAACGTCGTGTGCCGCTTCGGCGAGCTCCTCTCGCCTGGTACAGCCGCCCCCTCGGAGGGAACGATCACGTGCCAGGCGCCTCGCAATCCCGCCGCTCTCGGCACAACACTGCCGCTGTATGTCTCGCTCAATCGACAGCAGTTCAGCGTGGGGGACGCGATGTTCAACTACACGTCGGCCGGCCCCCTCGAGCACGCGGTGCCGCGCTCCGGCCCGGTGCGGGGCGGCACGCGCGTGCGCGTGAATGCTAGCAGCTTGCGCGGGGGCGATGACTACACGTGCCGCTTTGTGTGGCTCACGGGCGGTCTGAGCCACGTGGTCAACGCATCGTACCGAGCAAGCGACGATCTGCTGACGTGCGACTCGCCGGCCGTTGAGAGCGCAGCCAGCGGCACGTACAACTTCTCGGTGGCGCTCAATCGGCAGGACTACCTCGCGCCGCTGCCCTTCATCGTCTACGGCTCGCCCGAGCACTCATCGGCAAGCCCTGCCTCGGGGCCCATAGCGGGAGGCGCGCTCGTCACCATTCGTGGCGCGCATCTGGGCCGGGGGGACAACTACACGTGCCGCTTTGGCGACTACCCGCTGCACCTCGTCGTGCTCGCTACGTATGACGAGGTCGCCGAGGCTGTCACTTGCGTCTCCCCGGCCGCGCCGGCCGCGCGGGGGGTCTTGCTGCGCGTCGCGCCCAATGCGCAGCAGTACGCCCCCATCGGAACGCCCTTTGAGCTGTACGCAGCCCCTCCGCTCTTCACACTCGGCCCCGAGTCTGGACCGGAGCTCGGTGGCACCAATGTGACGGTGACGCCCGTGGCGGGTGTGCTCGACGACTCGTGCCCGTTGTACGCCCACGATGGCGCGTGTGACGAACCCTGGATCTGCTCCGCGGGCACCGACTGCTCAGACTGCTCGGAGGTACTTGGCACCTCGTGCGGCCTGCGCGCCGGCTCGGACCGACGCTGTCGCTTCGCGGCGCCCGGCCAGGCTACGGTGAGCGTCGCCGCGTCCGTCGTCGGCAGCGTCCTCGTGTGCACGAGCCCTCCGGCAAACGTCTCGTCGGACTCGGGCGGCGCGCGACAGGTGGCGGTGTCGCTCAACGCGCAGCAGTACACGGCGCACGCGCAGGGGTTTGACTTCTATTTGGATCCGATCGTCTCGACGGCGACGCCCATCGGAGGGCCAACGAGCGGCGGCACAAGAATCATCGTCTCCGGAGCCAATCTGGCGGGCGGCTCCGACTACCTGTGCGACCTCGGTGCGGGGCGCGTGCTGCTGCCGGCTACGTTCGACCCGACCAACGGCACAGTCTCGTGTGAGCCGACCGAGGCCTTGGAGGCAGGTACCCTGATGGTCAGCGTGCGCCCGAACGGCCAGAACGCGGCAACTTCCCTGGTCGCCAGCTTGCACGTCTCGGCGCCCCCGCAGCTCGATGCCATCTCGCCCACTTCGGGGCCCGGGCTCGGCCACACCACCGTTCGCTTCACGGGCGCCGCCCTGTTGGACACCTCCTCAAATGGCGAATTGCGCTGCCGGTTTGGCTCGCACGAGGTGCCCGCCTCCTTTGACAGCACCTCGCAGATCACGTGCCTCGCGCCCACGGCCGCGCAGTCGGGCGCCTCGACGACGCTCGACATCGACTTCAGCGAGTCGGCCCATCGGGACGTTGATACGGCCATCTTGGCGCCGGCGACACGCTCCTCTAGCTCGGGCGTGCGGCTGCTGGGCGAGGCCACCTTCCGGCCCGCCGGCTTCGCCGAGCCGCATGTGTACGTGCGCCTCACCCAGAGCGCTTTTGTCGGCCCTGGCGCCTGCATCTTGCCGGTGCTGCCCGCACCGTTTGCAGGCTCGCCCTGGTTCGCGGTCTCGTTTGAGATGCGCCTGTGGGGGACGGCGGGGGCTCACGGCCTGAGCTTCTGCTACGGCGAGCTCCCAGATCGTGCGTGGGGCGAGGACGGCGCATCCCTCGGGCTGTGCGTCCTCATGGGCACCCTCACCGATGAGGTGCGGGTCATGTTGGGGGGGCAGATCGTGCACACGGCGCCCGGCCAGTCGATGCTCCGCCATCGCTACTGGCGCACCGCACGGATCACGCATAGCCGCGCCCTCGGCGGGCTGCGCTTTGAGATCGACGGCACGCACCTGCTCGATGACGTGCCGATTGACGTGTCGGCAATGGCGGTCACGCCCACGTGGCGCTTTGGCTTCGGTGCGCGCACGGGACCGAATCCCACCCAGGCCGAGGAGCGCCACGACATCAAAAACTTCCATGCGACGAACGGCGCGGCCATCGGGCCTCAGAACGTGACTGCTCAGCTCACCCTCAACGGCCAGCAGTTTGTGGGACGAGCGGGCTTCACATACTTCGCGCCAGCCGTTGCGAGCAGCGTTGTTCCGACCATCGGTCCGACGGCCGGCGGCACGGCGCTCACGGTCGCAGGCGCGCTGCTGCACGGCGGCTCCGACTACCGCTGCCGCTTCACACGGAACGACGGCTCGTTCCGGGAGGAGCCTGCGGCGCTCGTCGGCGACGTCGTGACGTGCAACTCGTCCGCGGCCCCTTTGGCGATGGCCGCGCTCGAAGCACTCAGCATCTCGCTCAACGGACAGCAGTACACCTCCGACGACACACCCGCGTCGCCCGCGCTGACCTTTTCGGTGCTGGCGGCGCCGACGGTCTTTCAAATCTCACCCGCTTCCGGACCGGCGGCCGGCGGCACGCTAGTCGCCCTCTCGCTCGGTGGGCCCGTGGAGCTGAGCGCGACCCACACGTGTCGCTTCCGCTTTGGAGCGGCCCAGGCCGGCGCCATCGACGTCAACGGCAGCGCCGCCACGGGCGTGGGAGCCTCGATCGTCCTCTGCCGAGCACCGGCGCTGCCCCAGAATGCCACGTACTACGAGGGCGAGATGGCTCGCCGATCCTTCTTCGAGGAGAGCAGCTACTTCGCACCGCCGGGCTACCCGCAGCCGAGCTTGGAGTACTCGCTCAATGCGCAGCAGTTCACCTCGGACGCGCGCCCCTTTACGTTCCACAGCCCGATCGCCATCTCGTCCGTCAGCCCGAGCAGCGGTCCCAACGACGGCGGCGCGCGCGTCACCATCCATGGCTTCGGGCTGTGGGGAAGCCAAGGCGCCCTGACGGACGTGCGCTGCGCCTTTGGGGATGCGACGGTGCCCGCCTCACGCGCGGGCGTCGGCGGCGAGAGCGCGTCCAATCTCGTGTGCATCTCGCCGGCCACCATCCGCCTCGTCACGCCGCGCATGTACCCGCTGCGCGTCGCGCTCAACGGGCAGCAGTACAGTGCACCGGCCGCCGACGCGTTCCAAGTGTACGACCCTCCGATCATCTCGTCGCTCTCGCCAGCGAGCGGGCCGGCGACGACCGGCGGCACCTCGATCACCATTGCGGGCCGCGGCCTCGGTCGTGGCGGAACCCATCTGCGCTGCTCCTACTCCGCCGCCGTGAGCGATGGCGCCGGCGGCGGCGGTGCGGCCGATGGCGACGGCCTGCGAATGGTGCTCAACGCGACGCGGCTGGCCTCGGGCAGCCTCCTGTGTATCTCCCCCGCGGAGCTCAATCGGATTGGCGAGCCGCTCGACGCGCCCGACGTGGCGGCATCCGTCCGCCTAGCCGTCTCGCTCAACGGGCAGCAGATGAGCAACGCGAGCACCTTGCGCACCTTCCGGCCGCATAACATCACGCGCCTCTCGCCCACCTCTGGAAGTTTCCTCGGAGGCACCTCGGTCAATCTGAGCCTGAGCAACGCCGCTCTGGACACGAACACGCCCAACCTGACGTCCGCCGACTCGATGCGTTGCCGCTTTGGGGTCGCCATCGTCCCAGCTAGCCGGCTCGACAGGAGCAGCGAGCACGTGCGCTGCGTCGCTCCCTCGAGCGTGGACGCGGGCGCGCTGCCCCATCGGCTCATCCAGTTTGGCGACTTGCCTGAGGGAGCACGCCTCCTGGGGCGGGCGCGCCTCCACCTAGGGGTCCTTCAGCTCACACCCGAGGTAGGTATCGGCACACTGATGCTGGACGTGCCCAACATTGGCGGGACGACCCTCACCGTGGCCTTCGAGCTCATCCTGGGCACGGGGCGCGGCGGGAACGGCGTGGGTCTCGTGTACGGCCCGATGCCGAGTGACACGTACCTGATCGAGACGGGCACCGCCATGCACGACGCCGTGGGCGAAGGACAGTACCCCGACGACGAGCAGCGGCAGCGCGGCGGAGTCGGCGCGGGACTCGAAATTTGGATCCGCACGGGCAGCGTCGAGCCGAATGAGCCACGCCCGCACCACATGGAGCACGAGGTCGACTTGCTCCAGATTGCACACCGGGGCGCCGTCGTCGCCGCCAAGCGCATGGATCGTGCGTTGCGCGCCAACGCCTTCCTCAACTGCACGGTGCAAGTGGATGAAGAGGGGCTTGTGCAGGTGAGCCTGGGCGCTGGCGTGGTCACGCTGAGCGTGCAGCTCGACGGTTGGGCGCCGCGCGTGGGCTGGCGGCTAGGGCTGGGCGGCCGTTGCTCCATCGCGTGTGGCTCGCCCGAGAATGCGCAGTGGGTCGATAACCTCGTGATCCTGTCCGACGTGCTCCTCCAAACGGCACGCGTGCCGCTGAGCCTCGCGCTCAACGGCCAGCAGTTTGTGAGCCACGCGACGTTTGCGTACCAAGCGAGCCTGCGCATCTCGAGCGTGCTGCCCACGCAGGGGCCGGCCGCTGGTGGCACGCGTCTCACGCTTCGAGGGGGCAACTTTGATGGGGGCGCACGGCAGGAGTACAAGTGCCGCTTCGGCTCGGACGCCCTCGGGTGGCGCGTCGTCTTAGGCACCTTTGACGAGCGAGGAGGCACGCTCCGATGCGTTACGCCGGCCGCGCCCGCGCTCCAGTACCCGGCCGCCCCACTCGAGCTTCAGGTGTCGAGCAACGGACAGGAGTACGTGACGAACGCGACCATCCCCTTTGAATACTACGCGCAGCCCGAGATCGAGCTCCTCACTCCGACGGGCGGGCCGGCGCTGGGCGGCACGCTGCTGCGCGTCTTCGGCACGCATCTCTACGCTGGCACCAGCGGCCATCGCCGCTGCCGCGTCGGCGTGGACGGGTCACCCGTGCCGGCCTCGTTCGACCCCACCAGTGGCGCGCTGCTGTGCACGACGCCCGCGTCGCCCGGGCTCACGCCGGCCACTCGACCGCTGCTCGTCGCGCTCAACGTCGACCACTTTGACGTCTCCGCCGCCTCGTCGCCCACGTTTGAGTACTACGCGCCGCCGTATCTCGCCTCGATCGAGCCGCGCTCCGGCTTCAGCAACGGCACGACGGTCACCTTCCGCGGTGGAGCCCTTCGGCGGACCGAGAGTGATGGAACAACGGGCTCGACGCGCTGCCGCTTCGGCAACGCGATGCTCAACGCGACGCTCCACCCGGACGACGCAAGCGCCGTCACGTGCATCGCGCCGGCCGCCGCCCTCGCGGGCGCCTGGAGCAGGGTGCATCTGGCTTTTAACGAACCCTGGGCGCCGCAGCTCCTCTCCTTCGAAGCGGAGTTGCGAGGCGAGGCGCGCGTGGTGAACGGTTACCTTCGGCTGATCGATGCGTCCGCTTCGGGCACCGGCGGCGGCGTCGATACGGAGACGGGGCTGCCTCTCTTCACCCTCGACATGGCGGGCGCGATCGTGCTCGCGCTGCCGCAGCCCGCGTTTGCACCCCGCTACTTTCGCGCGACCTTCAAGCTGCGCATGGGCGGTGGAGGCGGCGCGGACGGGGTGAGCTTTTCATATGGCGATCTGCCAGCGGGCAACATTGGCGAGCTCGGCGCGGGGCGGGGGCTGCGCGTGTGCTTCCGCACGTACGAGACGGAGCGCATCGAGGTGTGGTACGGCGGGCTGCTCGTGCACGTGCGGGCGCCGCCCGGCGTGAACGGCACGCTGCGCACGGGCGCACAGTTTGCGGACGTGCTCATTGAGTACAACAGCACCGGGCTGACGGTCGGGCTAGCGGGCTTCGCGTTCGCGCAAGCTCTGCCCGTGCCGGGCTGGGCACCCCGCGCTGGCTGGCGCTTCGCCCTCGGCGCGCGCAGCGGCGCTCGCAGCGACCACCACCACATCGATGACCTGCTCATCGAGGCCGGCTCGGCAGCGACAACGGGGGCTGTGCCCGTAGCTTTGACCCTCAACGGGCTGCAGTTCACCCCCGAGCTGCTCGAGTTCGTCTACCAGCACGAGTCGGCCGACGAGGCACGGTGGCACGGCCCGCCGCCCGGCACCGCGGCGGCGCGCTGAACAGAGAGCTACTCGATCAAAAAGGGAAGATCTTGGTCGACAATACCGGGCACGTGCTTCGTGTGGTGAGCGACAGTGTATTTTTTACTCACTTATTCGTGAACAAAAATAACAGATGCTCTTAGAGCCGAGGCCCCAAAGTCGAGAGCGGACGGTTCAGCACGGCGCACCTCCGTGATGCGTGAGCATGCGATGCATGAATGTAAACTAAGTTACAACGGCCCGCACGCTCCTCCGCCCGGCCCCAATCATCATTCTTCATCCCTATCTCGTGATGCACAGAGAAGACCCGCTGCTCCCGGCCCCGCTTATTCCCACATCGCGCCATGATTCATCCCGAGAGAACCCATAGGCCCTATCCCTGCTGCCTTCACACGCAGCTGAGAGGTGAAAGAACGCTCGGAGCTCACGCACATGCCGCACAATGCCACGACCAGAATCCACTAGGATCCACGTTCAAACTTGATCAATCCCCGAGTTTTCGTGCCACGTACTCAGACGCCAGAGCATAGCTGCTGCTGCAGAATCCCCCGTCCTTGCGAATCGCGCCAACCCCTGTATGTCACATAATGATGAATGTCACGACCATCCACGTTCACACTTGGTCACCATGATGCTCCAAGCATCACTTGGTCACCATGATGCTCCAACCGGCTGAGCACTGCCGCCTTGGCCGCCGCCTTTTGCTTCAGCGTCTCGTCGTTCCAGATCAGGCACTGCTGGCCAAAGTGGAGGAAGCGGTCCTTGCTCCCGGCGCTCACAAACTCGATCGAGCCGTCGTTCGCCTTCTCCTTGGTCATCTCGCAGTGCACGAGATACTCGTCCTCGCACTGGTCCTTGAGCATCTTGCGCAGCTGCTTGTACGCCCGGCCCGTCGCCGCCTTGACCGCCTTGGCCGTGGACGGCGAGGCCGCGGACGACGTGCTGCTTGCATCGTCTCCGAGGGCGCTCTCGCCGATGGTCAGAACGCTGCCCGAATACACCCTCTCAAACATCTTGACCGCCTCGACCTCCGCCTTCGACACCGCCTGAGACGGCAGTCCCTTGACCGACTCCAGCGGCAGCCCCGCAACGCAGCCTGCTGCGGCAGCCATCTTGACGATCCGAAGGCCGGCCGAGATGATCTTGCGGTTCTCGACCAGCCACTTCTTGGGCATTTCCAGCTTGTAGCCGTTGCCGTCGGGGCCGCAGCGCACCGCGCAGCCGGTCACCGGGTCGAGGAAGACGAGGCGGTACTTGTCCTTCAGAAACTCCCTCTTGACGAGCTGCATGAGCTTCGAACTCGAAGCCTCCATCGGCAGGAGCACAAAGAGGCGGGGGCAGTCGAGCTCGCCCTCGGCGAGACGGATGAGGCTACGCTTATTGGATTCGGTCTCCACCTTGAGCTCACTGAGCTCCTGCATCGCCTGTCGGAACATGTCCGACTGCTGCTGCAGCATCGCACTCAGCGCGCTCGCGAGCTCGCCGCCGGTACCGCCGGGCATCTGCGAGAGCACCGAAAAAGCGTGCTGGCGCAGCAGGCCCTGCGACGTCTCCAAGGCTGCCTTCTCCTCCGCCAGGTCTGACTGCTCCGCCGCCGTCGTCGTTGCGTCGCCCTGTACCGCGCTAATCTGCACGAGGGAGAGGCTCAGTGCCTCCGCCTCGGATTCAGTCGAGATCAGACGAGTCGCGAGCGCCAGCTGCGACGCCTCCAGCTCAAAGCCCTTGGAGAGTGAGTACTCCATCTTCTCGAGCATCGCGACGACGTCACTCCCCGCCCCCTTGTCGCCCTCTCCACCCGCCTCGCGGCTTCCATCGAGGGGAGCGGCGCTGCCGCTGCCAAAGGTCGGGCGCTGCGTATACTCAGCGTGCCAGCAGCCCTCGATCAGCCGCACCATCGCCGAGATGGTCTTGTCCCGCCACTCCTCATTTGGGTCGGCCAGCGTCGGCCGCACGCCCTGGACCACCGCCTGCGGCAAAGAAGTCGCAGCCGCCTGCATCTTTGCGTACGGCTGCTCACCACAGACGACGATCCACGCGAGGATGGAAAAGGCGTAGACGTCAGCTTCGGGGCCCACGTGCGGCGGATGGACGAAGAGCTCGGGCGCCTTGAAGGGCAGCGTGCCACGCCCGCCCACGGTCGACTGAGACATGGAGGTCATGTTGGCAGAGGTGGAGAGCCCGAAGTCGGTGATCCACGGCACGTCGAGCGGCCCGATGAGCACATTCTCCGGCTTCAGGTCGAGGTGGATGATCTTGTGCGCGTGCACCGCCTCCATGCCGCGCGCGATGCCCGCGAGTAGCCGCACCGTGGTCAATGGCGTCTGGAACTTGTGGTTGTCGAGCGCGTCCTGAAGCGTGCCGCTCGGGGCGTAGCTCATCAGGATCATCGGCACCGGCTCGAAGCATGCGCCATACAGCTTGATGACATTCGGATGGCGCACGCGAGACAGCGCGCGCACCTCTCGCCGCACCGCCTGGTTGAACGAATCGTGCGGGGACATTGGGCCAAAGGCATCCGGCGAGATCTGCTTGCCGCGGCTACCCTTGGGGGCCCGCGGCTGCTTGATGGCGACCTCCATCCCGTGCCACCAGCCGCGCACCACGACCCCCTGCCCGCCCTCGCCGAGCTTCTCGAGGATCCTGATCTCGCGCGCATCGAGCTCAAACGCCTTGAGGAGCTCCTGCGCCCGCGTCATGCGGTCCTTGGCACTGGAAGACCCGTCGAAGCGATCGCTCATCTCGATGTGAACGCCGCCACAGCTACCGCCGCCGCCGCCACCGCCGCTGGGGATGGAGGCCGCGGCCACCACGACGCTGCACGCGGGCGGCTCCTGTTGATTGAGGTCGTCTGCGGAGACCGTGCTCACGGACACATTGCGGAGCCAATGGTTGACATCTTTGCACCGCAGCTTGACTTGCGTGCGCCTCGTCCACCAGCAGACCATCGCCAGGCACAACAGCAGCCCAATAATCGCCGCGGGCACGGCGATTGCGAGGATGGTGATGGCGCTGCCACCGGCGCTATTCAGCGCGCCCGGCGGCCGTTGCGGGGTCGGCGAGGGCGAGGGCGAGGAAGGCGGCGGCGGAGGTGCGACGTTCGCGACGATGGGCGGCGTCACGACCGCGAGCACGGCGATCGAGACGCCGGTGACGCTCGCGAGCATGGAGGTCGCGCTGCTTGGGCTGCTCGTCGCGCTGGCCACCGCCGACTGCACCGAGGTCGCCATCGCCGTGGGCGTGAGGATGCGCACGCCGACGATGACGCTGCCCGACGTGACCGTCACCATGACCGCCGATGGGTCAACGCCCGCCTGGGCCGCGATCGCGCTCTGCATCTCGGTCCGCACGCTCGGGGTGAAGGAGGAGACGTCGCCGGCGAGCCGGAGGGCAAAGTCGACGACGCTCATCGCTGGCGGCGACGGCGGCGGCGGCTGCAAGGACGAGGACGACGGTGAGGGCGGCGGGGGCGATCCGTTGATGACCGACAGCTGCGTGGCCGACAGGTAGGCAAAGTCAGCATCCAGCGTGGGGTTGGCTCGTGTGGAGAAGCAGGTCTTATAGAGACCGATATTGAGCAGCTGGACCGAGATGGCGCCGTTGCTGATCGTGCCGCCCGGCTGCGCGGTTCGTGCAAAGGCTGCGCCTGTGCAGGTCTGGTCGCCGGAAGGTAGGAAGACGAGGTGGGAGCCGTTGCTCAAGATCCCACTCACTGTGATGGTGGTCGTGGAGCTGCGCATGATGGTGCCGGGCGTCAGAATCACGGTCGGAGGGGCGGGTGGGGGCGAGGGCGGAG
>Ga0210247_100181_pt1 | contig 55054 bp, 30 predicted proteins | sample ChrtobMetP3_16mM_FD_155449 | JGI IMG/M metagenome (GOLD analysis project Ga0210247, IMG submission 155449) | Chrysochromulina tobin associated microbial communities from unialgal haptophyte culture, Seattle, Washington, United States - P3_16mM | ecosystem: Host-associated > Algae > Haptophytes >... | reverse complement strand
GGGGGGTGGGGGGGGGGGGGTGTGGGGGGGGGGGTGGGGGGGGGGGGGGGGGGGGGGGGGGGGGGGGGGGGGGGGGGGGGGGGGGGGGGGCGGGGGCGGAAGAGGAGGCGGTGGTGCAGGTGGCGGCGGCGGCGGCGGCGGCGGCGGCGGCGGCGGCGGTGGGGGAGGGGGAGCAGGCGGCGGCGGAAGAGGAGGAGGAGGAGGAGGAGGAGGAGGAGGAGGAGGAGGAGGAGGAGGCGAAGGCTGCGTAAAGCCAAAAGCCTCTTCCGCCTCGTTCAGTAGCTCCTCGGCCGTCTTCTCCGTAATCGAGATCGGCTTCTCCGCCTCTGCGGACTTTTTCAGCTCTTCCCACATCGAGGTCGGCGGCGGCGCTGGCGCCGGGGTGGCCGCCGCCGCGGCGGGCGCCTTGTCCGTCGCCTTCTTGATCGAGATTTTGGCCTTGCTTTTGGGTGTCGCGACGGGACTCTTCATCCCGAGTGCAGCCGGCGCCGGCGGCGTTGGCGGCAGCGCGCCCGCCCGAACCGTGACTTTCATGTCGTCCTCGAGGTCGTCCGGCAGGTCCGCAGCACCCTTGCCAGCTCCGGCGGACTTGAGCTTGTCGGACTTGCCGCCCGCGCCACCGGTCTTGGCGCCTTTGGTCTTGGCGCCGTCGCCGAAGAGACGCTCGAGGAGTGTGAAGAGCTTCTTCCCTTCCTCGGGGAGCCCTTGTTGAAGCTCATCCTTACGGCGAAGGAGCTCCTCGACAGGCATGCCCATGGATTGGGAGATCATGCCCTTGAGGGAGGCGAGGTCCTCGGGCTGCATCGAGCCCGAGTCGATCAGTGTCTCGAGCATCGCGACCGACTGCGCGATCTGTTTCGTCTCATCGCCTTCGGCCGTGGGTCCCATCGCCGCCATCATCTGTTGCTGCATCACCTCCTGCACGAGCTTCTCGCCCTTCTGGTCACTCACCTTGAGCAGCGGGCGAAGCTTCTCCACGGTATCGAGGCCCACGCCGGTGCTCGCCGCCCCCTCGCCATCTTCGCCGCCCAGTCCCATCCCCATCGACGCGAGCAGCTCGGGAGCAGCGAGCCGAAGGCAGCCCGCATACAACCTTTCGAGAGGACGACGTCCCTCGGCGCCCTCGTAGAGCACTTCGCCGACAAGCCGCTCGACGCCCATGAAGGTAGCCACGGCCTCGGCATTCTGGGCAAAGAGGCAGAGGAACTTTGCCTGCTCGGCGAACGCCTCGGGCTGGTTGAGCACCGCGATCGCCGCGTCGACGCGCTGCAGCAGCATCGCACGCCCCACTTGCTCGAGGCAGCTGCCCACCTCCCTCAGGCTGAGCCCGGCGCCGATCGTCTCGTTCTTGGCGGCATCGAGCTCCTCGAGAATGGAGATGGCGAGCGCCGCGGGGCCGTCCTCATCCAGGTTGAGCTCGGTGCCCTCCTCTGGTGTACTCGCCGCTGCGATGTCGATCGGCGCGCGTAGCGACCAAGCGAGCGTCTTGCAGAGGGCGGCCTGAGGCGTGCTTGCCATGGTGAGATCATCCACCGTCGGTACGCTGACCGTTGGCTTTCGTGTGCCGAACAGGTTGAGCAGACTTTTCTTGGGCGGCGGCTCGAGCGGCGGCGGCTCGAGCGGCGGCGGCGCCACAGGCTCGCGCAGCGCAGCGATGGCAAAGGGGTCGTCCTCGGCAACTGTGGCGCCGATGCTCTTACCGCCATCGCCGTCGACGATCTTCTGCTCCGCTTGCATGACCATGTTGAGGTACTCCTGTGCCTCGCGCTTCTTTGTCTCATCGGCTTTGCGCTGCTGCGCGAGCACATACGCGATGCTCGCGCCCGCGGTGCCCGCGACCGCCGCCCCCTGGATTACCTTGATCACGAGCGGCGAGCCTGAGCTGCGCAGCTGCGTTTGTGCGAAATCGAGCTCGTCGGCTGCCTGGGCATTTTTGGCCACACGCGTAGTCGCATGCGCGGGCTGCGCTCCCAACGGGCCGCCCACGCTGCCGCCGCCGCGCGCGGGCAAAATGAACACTGCTGCAATGAGCGCCGCACGGGCAGTGGTGCCAAAGAGATGGCGGACCCGTCGGCCTGCGGCCAGAACACGCTGATGCCAGCGCTGGACGCGTGGAATGTCTCCCCCTGACGCGATTGGTGCTCGGGACGCGACAGGATCGACCGCATCAGCTTCCTTTGGCGTCATGCAATGTGGTGCCGCGTGGCGTGCGATCACACGTGGAGAGGGAACGTGGCGTCCGGCAGGGCCAAGGAGAACTGCAGGTGCATGGCTCGGGGTGATCACTAGCGCTCCGAAAGTTTGTGCCACGAGCAGAGCGAACGCGATCTGCATCTGCTCTTCAGCACGCCCACCACGTCTTTGGCTGCGCGTCGCCGCGGACGTACGTCGGCCGCCGCCTCGAGTCGCCACCTCGAAGAGCGAGATGATTACCCACCCATCGATGATTCGGGGTTCTGGGGGGCAGTACTTTTGAGCAGATACTCAGGAGGGGCACACAGGGATTGAGGAGTTGCAGGATATTGAGGAGGGGCGTGGTCAGCACGTCGCGTCGAGCCGGCAGATTGATATGCACGCCGAGCGAATTGCGCAACTTCCTTGGACACGGATTGATTTTTGGCTCTGCTTGTGTTGGGCGTTCCTCTATTTGTGGACGGCGGTAGGCTGGGTAGCCTTCCGCGTCGTAGCCGGCAATGTCGGAGACGTCAGCGACCGACGGCCTGAATCACACGACAGCCAAGGCCGTCACACCGTTTTACGCCGACCAACTCCCTGTAAATGTGGAAAGCTGCGGCATGAAAACGGTCACCCATAACAGCATTGCTCTGTCATTTTTGAGTCACGTTCAACGAGCTGCCGACACTGAGGTGGGAAGCTGCTCCCTGGGCGCTGCCTGATATGCTGCACAGCGCCCCTTGCACTTTTCGCAGCCCTAACGCTGACAGTCGGCGCGTCCTGTCTCACAGATTGGAGAGCGCATGATGGCACTGCTCGATGGTCGACCAGTTGCCGAAGCGCGGCACGACGAGGTGGCGGGTGGAAGCTCAAACTTCAAGGGCAAAGGTGTTCTTGGAGTGAAGGCTGGTGCCTCGAAGATGGCCACCGAGGAAAGGAAAGCTGATGAGCAGAAGCGGTTCGAAGCGGCCGCCGCAGCAGCACAGATAGAGCCTCCGACCAAACCGGAGAAGTGTCTCGTCTCAGGCGACGGCCTCAAGATGGGCATGGCGCGGCAGCTCGCCGTCTTCACCATCATCGCCCGGACCGAGAGTGAGGGGAGACGAACGACCGGTGGAGACCACTTCCAGATTTCAGTGCGAGGTGCCTCCACCGTCAAACCACGTTTGGTCGACCACAAGAACGGCGAGTACACGTGCGAGTACCGTCCGTCCGTCTCAGGGCTCTACTACATTTCTGTATCCCTCGCTGGCATTCAACTGCCTGATAGCCCCTTCTCCGTCCACGTGCTCACACCGTGCGCGGACGCTGGGAAGTGTATCCTACATGGCGACGGTCTCCAGCGTGTTACTGCCAGGGTACCGTCAACCTTTCTCGTGGACTTCAAGGATGCCCTTGGCAACGTCACCCATGCAGAGGAGCTCGATGTCTTCGTGCTAGCTCGCGACGAGGGACCCTTGACCCCTAAGGGAACCACTCAGGCGGAGCTCGCTGAGGAGGCCCGCTTGCTCCGAGAGGAAGAGGAGAGGGCGACAGCAATAGCGGCAGCAGAGGCAGCAGAGGCAGCAGAGGCGGAAGCGCAAGCTACGGCTGCTGCGCTCGCAGCTGCTGCAGAAGCCGCGCGCCTCCGCCGCAAGAAGCAGCAGGAAGACAAAAAGAATCCGCAGCCTTGGCAGAAGCCTGTTAAGCCCGTGCCCGTTTCGAGTGCGCCATCTGCTGAGCCCGTGCCACCGCCGGCACCGCCTCCCGCGCCGGCCCTGGAACAGGAAGAAGCGATTGCGCCGGCAGTCGCAGCAGGAGCACCGGCAGTATCAGGTCGAAGCAGGAGCAACACCCTGGAACTTGCGTCAGCACCAGTGCCGCCGCTTTCGTCCTCTGCTTCTGAAGCGGCTGCACCGACGTTGGGCACGCCCAAGTCTGGCAGGGCAACGCCAAAGTCTGGCCGGGCATCGCCAAAGTCTGGCAGGGCAGCAGGAGCAGCAGCAGCAGCTCCAGCTCCAGCTCCAGCTCCGCATCTCGAAGGGCAACCTGCCACCACGGAGCCGTCCACCTCCTCAGCGTCAGCGTCAGTTGTGGCGGCAACTCCATCAGCAGGACGCCCTACTTCGGCCAAGCAGCGAGGGCCATCCAGCGCACGAGCTTCGCCCGGAGCTGAGCGAGCACTCAGTGCTGAGCGAGGTCGGGAGCTCCAAAGGCGCCTTCGGGATGAGTTTTCATTGAATTTCGATCGACGGTTCAAGGTGGCGCAGACATCGCCCACCGAGAATGGCACTGTACGCTCGAACCAGTTGAATGACACTTTGGGAACGAATGGCAAAGGAGCAGATGCAATTCTTGTGATCGACGCTGATGAGATGGGAGACGTCAAGCTGTCGGGCGACCTCCTAGGTCACAAGGCAGGCGGCGGTATGCGCAGCTTTCGCGCTCCTCGCGATCTCGCGATCGGGTCTGGACGGCAACTTGTCACGGCGCAGACGGAAAGGAGTCTCTCGCCCTCGTCCCGACGACAGAGCATCAACTCTCAAGAGCATCGACTCGGGGAGACGCTTTCTGCAGTCATGAAGTTGCCTGCTTCGGCAACGCCTGCGGAGGCGGCGGTGGTTGCCATGGCTGCTAGCCCTCTCAGTCCCAAGGTAGCCCATGCTCAAGAGGCAGCCGCGTCAAGAAAGGATGCGTCCAAGAAGGAGGGGGCCAAGCTGGACGGTGCTGAGCGCCAACGCCACCTGCGGCTGTGGGCTAAGCAGCTCGCAGACGAGCAGTCGCGCATCAAGGCGGAGGCTCATGCGGTGCAGATGCTTGGTGCTCGGGCACAAGAAGGCGATGCAGAGGCGCAGGCGGCCATTCATGCCGCGGCTGCTGGACCCAGCTTTGCCAGCGAGATCGCGAGCGAGGCCAACGTTTCGCCGCGAAGCAGACCAAACGGATTTGCGTACGGTGGGATCTACCCAGGGACGATCCATGCGCATGGCAAGCTGTGGGAGACGCACACCGTCAGTTTTTCCATAGGACGGGCTGGTTGCTACTACCTGCACGTTGGGCTGCGCAGCTCGGGCCTTCCTTTGCCAGGATCGCCCTTTGCGCTCAAGGTGCTGCCTGGTCATGCGCATGCCCTCTCCACACGCTTACCCACTGAGGCGCTGCCGCTCAGAACGGTTGTGGGAGAGACGGGTAGTCTCGTTGTCCACGCAGCTGACCGTGTGGGCAATCTTTGTGCGAGTGGGGGCGACCCCCTCGATGCCATGGAACCGACACGGACCGTCGAGTGCACAACCACGGATCTTGGGGATGGACGATACCGTATCAACTGGAGTGCCAAGGCGAGCGGTTTGTATCAGCTACACGTCACTGTCGGAGGCACGCAAGTCTACAACTCTCCAGTCGAGCTGACAATGCTCCCGGCCAATCCAGACGTCAGTAAATGTGCCTGCACCGGTACAGGCTTGCAGAGGGTGCTCGCTGGACGCTTGGCGGTGTTCCGGGTCAAGTCGAGGGATAGGTATTCCAACCCAACTCAGACACCAGATAGATCTGTTCAAGACAAAGGCAAGATGAAGTTTGGACTCTGTGCCATTCCAGCTGCAGTCATCCTCCCGGCCCATCTCCTCACTGCTGAAGAAGCCGCAACGGCCGCACCCGTAAATTTTAAGCCGAAGTATACCAACGACGAGATTTATGGCATCACCAAAGCCGCTGCCGCGAAAGAGCACGCGGAAAAGCTCAAAGAACTGCTAGCTATGGAAACTGCCTCAAAGCAGCTTGGCAAGGCTGCTTCTGAGCCTGCGCCCATGGCGCCTGCGACCGGCGAGTCTCCTGCGGACAAAGATGCTGGCAAGCCCAATCTGAAGAAGCTCCTGGGCGCTGCTGCACTGTTAGCAAAGAAAGATGTGCGGGAGGACTCCAAGGAGATACCAGAGTTGAAGAAGGAGGAGAGGGAGAAGGCGATCGCGACAAGCGTGATAGAGAAATTGAAAGCAAAGAAAGGTGGCAAAGATGGTGGCAAGGAGTCTAAGGAAGAGGCCGAGGAGAGAAAGAAAGCGGTTCAAGCCGCTGCGGAAGAGGTGGCTAAGGTTGCCAAGGCCGCGGCTGAGGCACAAGCCAGCGCCAAGCTGCAGGTTGTGGTTACCGCCAAGGCTGCCACGGTGCCGTCCATGCCCTTTCAGGGTGTGTGGCGGCCCGGCGGCGAGTACGAGATCCGCTACATGTGGAAGGAGGCGGGCCACTTTGACTTGCACGTCTGGTGCGATGTGGAGGGCGATGGCGAGCGTCAGCGTCTTCCTGGCTCTCCGTTCCGCGTCACCGTGAGCGCAGCGCAGCCGTCGGCAAGCGGCTCACTGATCGGCAACATAGAAAAGCTTAAGTACAGTGCTGGGGAGAGGATAGAGTTCACGCCGCAATTGCGTGATCAGTTTGGCAATCCTTGTGCCATCGTGGACCGCACCAGCAACTCCAATCTGTCAGGAGGGTCAGCCGCAGAAGTCATCATGAAGGAGATGCTCGCGCAGCATGGTGATCGCATCGGCGATCGGGCAATGCAGGCGATGCTCAAGGTTGCGGACGGCATCAAGTCTTTTGTCAAAGACCCGTTTGGACAGGCGTCCGGTTGGGACGATCAGCTGAACGAGTCAACTCCCACGCGCGGGCTTGGCAGCCCGGAGCTGTTCACTCGACGCAAAGTCACTGGCGCGCGCGATAGCTCGTCGTCTTCTCTGCGCCGAAAGGCGAGCGAAGATAGCGTTACTCCCGAGCTGACCGGTTGGGTGGTTGGTCCCAAGGGGTCGACGCCGCTTCTTCTACAGAGGACAGACAAACTTGGACAGTTCGAGGTGCGCAACCAGACGATCACCCTGCAGGGCAGTTATGAGGCACACTTCGCGCTCAATGGCGTTCCCATCGCAGGCTCGCCAGTGTCATTCAAGGTGAACGCGGCGGCCCCCTCGGGAAAGAACAGCTTCATCGTCGCGCCTGACCAGCCGGCGCTCGTAAAGCTGCCCTACGAGCTCACGCTTCACGCCGTCGACAGATATGGCAACAAACTCAGCAGCGGCGGAGCGAGGGTTGAGGTCAAGGTGATTGGTGCGAGTGCGCCGTGCACCGTCGTTGACCACAAGGACGGCACCTATAGCTTGCATTTTACCGTCAACTCAACCGGGTCGTACCAGGTTGAGGTGCGAATCGACGGCCTCAAGGTCAAGGGTACGCCAAGCAGCGTGGTCAAAGACAAGGAAGAGGCCCAGGCAATACCGGCGGACACCGTGAAGAACTTGTTCAAAACCTCAGCGACCAAGCCTCGGCAGCTAAAGCGCGAGCCATCTTCAGCTACACCGACAAAGGATGGCGCCGGTATGGACTCGCAAACTGCTAGCCCCCTCAAAGCGAAGAGCAAGAACCGCAAGCCCTCAGCACCTACAACCAACGTCGCTGATGCGCTCCTTGAGTCAGAAGAGCTCGGAGGCGTCGCAGATGATGAGGGCGATGGTGCAATTCCAATGGATGACGATCTTGCTCATCAAGCACCTGGGTCTCGTGCGGCATCTAAGCCCGCTGGCGCAAGTAAGCTTGGCAACCGGCTCGGGTAGCATAAACCATAATCACTCTAGAGGAAGAACATCCCGTGTATCCGGATACGTCCCATTTTAGTTATGATTTTGTACGTTTTGGCATGTACAAACCGAGGTAGTACTACAGCCGGTTCTGTAAGTTGACGTCCCAGACGGGGATCGCAGCGTTTTTCGCGCCTCTTGCGCTTATGCTTTAACTTTCACTCTCGTCCTCGCCAGTGGCCTGCGCTGATATCCCGGGACGGCAACTCACATCGGAGCAGGCCCTCTGGTTCTGGCTCTGGCTTCCCTTCCTCGTCATATAATGTCAACGAGCGTGCGACGGCGGCTGCTGCCACCGGCGGCTCACCGCCGATTGGCGACTCTCATCAAAGTGGCGCTGCAGAGCCTCGAGCTTGTGCCGGTTGGCGTTGGGCGCCACGTCGGGCGAGAGCGGCAGCTCAGGGCCCATCAGCTGCTGCATGCGCTGCTGGTGCGCCGCGTTGAGCGCCTCGAACTTTTCGCGCTCGCGCCGCGTGTAGGCTGCGAGCTCACCCAAGTCTTGTGGCGGCGAGTCTGCGCGACCGTATGAGAAGGCCGCGCTGCTGGCCGGCGACAGGCCGCTCGTGTAGCGCGAACCGCCCGTGTATGGCGTCGTCTGCGGCGTGCGCACGGCCCTGTGGCGCTCAGCGGGGGTGGGTGCGGCGACGGCGGCGGGGGGATGAGTGGGTGCGGAAGCAGTGGCGTTGGTGCTGCTGCCAGCGGCGGCAGCTGGCGGCACATAAGCGGGCTGCGGCTGCGGCTGCGGCTGCGGCGGCTGCGGCGGCTGCGGCGGCTGCGGCGGCTGCGGCGAAACCGAAAGGGAAGTGTAGCTCGCCGCATGCACGCGTGCTTCCGCGAGGGCCTCGTCGGCTTTCAGACGCGCCTGCCGTTCCGATCGGAGTTGGGCGAGGAGCGAATGAACCTCGTGCTGTGATGAGGCGACTAGCGCTTCGTGCTGCGAGCGAAGCGACTCATGATGCCAGCGTGCCTGGCTCGCGTCCCGTCGCGCCGTCTCGAGCTCGGTGCGCGCCGTCTCGAGCTCGGTGCGCGCCTGGCTAGCGTCCTGACGCGCCGTCTCGAGCTCGGTGCGCGCCTGGCTAGCGTCCCGACGCGCCGTCTCGAGCTCGAAACGCGCCGTCTCGAGCTCGGTGCGCGCCGAGTGCACCTCGGCTCGCAGCCTCTCGATCTCGAACCGATCTCGATCTCGCCTCTCGGGCTCCGAGCGCTGCAGCTGACGCGTGAGCTCCGCAGAGCGCTCCCGCTCGAGCGTGAGCTCGCGCACGAGATCGCTCGCATGCGCGTGCGCCCTCGCGAGCTGGTCCTGCGCATGAGACAGCTTGGCCGTTGCCGCGGCCACGGCGTGCTCGCTCACGCTCGACTCGGCGCTCGACTCCAGCCGAGCTCGCTCATCGGCTGACGTGGCCGCTGCGTGCTCCCTCATCTGCTGATGCGCCCTGGCCACCTCCGCCTGGGCCGCCGCAGCGGCTGCGTCGGCGGCCTCCTGCTGACGTGACCTGGCCACCTCCGCCTCTGCCGCCGCGGCCCTGAGCACCTGCGCTACCTGCGCCTCTGCCGCCGCGGCCTCGGCGCGCGCCCGAGCAGCCTCCGCCTCCGCGAGATCCAATCTCCGTGCGGCCTCCGCCTCAGCCAGATTTAATCTCCGAGCCGCCTCCGCCTCCGCGAGATCCAATCTCCGTGCGGCCTCCGCCTGCGCCTCGGCACCGGCCGCCGCGCCCGCCGCCTCCGCCTCCGCCCGCGCCTCCGCCCGCGCCGCCGCCACGGCGCGTGCGAGCTCGTCCGCGCTTCGTCTCTCGAGCTGCTCGAGAGCGGCTGCGTGGGCACTCCGTTCGGCAAGGGCGGCCGCGCGCGCACTGTCCAGCCGGCTCTGCAGCTCCGCCATGCCCGACGCGTTCGCGGCCGCGGCTGCCTTGCTCGAGGCTGCCTCAGCGCCCAGCGTCGACTGCGTGCGCTCGATACGGCGCTCGGCGTCGTATCGGGCGGCCTGCGCCGCCTCGCGCGCTGCCTCGGCGCGCGCGGCGTTCAGCTGAATGCTCAGCTCAGCGCGATGCTCTCGCTCGGCGTCCTGACGGGCGGCCTGTGCCGCCTGCGCCGCCTCGCGCGCTGCCTCGGCGCGCACGGCGTTCAGCTGAATGCTCAGCTCAGCGCGATGCTCTCGCTCGGCGTCCTGACGGGCGGCCTGTGCCGCCTGCGCCGCCTCGCGCGCTGCCTCGGCGCGCGCCGAGCGATACTCGCGCTCGGCGTCCTGACGAGCGGCCTGTGCCGCCTGCGCCACCTCGCGCGCTGCCTCGGCACGCACGGCGTTCAGCTGAATGCTCAGCTCAGCGCGATGCTCGCGCTCAGCGTCCTGACGGGCGGCCTGCGCCGCCTGCGCCGCCTCGCGCGCTGCCTCGGCGCGCGCGGCGTTCAGCTGAATGCTCAGCTCAGCGCGATGCTCGCGCTCAGCGTCCTGACGGGCGGCCTGCGCCGCCTCGCGCGCTGCCTCGGCGCGCGCCGCGTGCAGCTGGTTGCTCAGCTCGGCGCGATGCTCCTGCCGCGCATGAGCGAGCGCCGCGGCGACCTCTGCCTCGACGCTTTCGCGCGCGGCCGCCTCGTAGTAGGCTCGCTCGTCGCTCAAGCGTGCCTCCGCGGCCTGCTGCTCCCTCGCGGCCGCCGCGGTCGCCGCCGCCGCGGTGGCGGTGGCCAAGCGCGCCTCGGCCTCCGCATCCATGCGCGCGAGCTCTGCCTCGGCCTCGGCGGCAGCGGCGCTCAGCGCCGCCTCGATGCGCGCCTCCACGTCTGCCGTCACCTGAGCGAGCGCTTGGCGCGCCGCACTCGCCTCTCGCGCCGCCGCCGCGCCTGCCTGATAGACCTCTTGACGAAGCTTGCTCAGCTCCGCCTCGAACATCGCCATCGCCGCGCCGCCCGGCGTCGCCGGCGCCGCCCTCGCGGTCGCGAGTGCGCCGCCAGCCGAGGGCGACTCAATGTACGGCACGTGCGGCACATACGGCGACATCATGCCGGACGCCCCCCTCTCGCCGCCCGCTGCCGGCCGGGCGGGTGTGATCGTCTCTGCCGCCATCCCGCCGAGGGAGAGGAGACGACGGTCGACGGCGCGTCGGGCGTTCTCGGCGAGCGCTCCGGCAGATTCGACCTCGACCATCGCGCGCTCGAGTTTGGCTGCATGCTCGGCACCCAGTTCGCTCAGCCTCGCCCGTTGGCGCGCGGCACCAACGTGGAGAAGCCCCGAGCGTCGGCGCTCCACCCGCACCTCCACCTCAGAGGCCGTGAGCGCCGCGGCACGCTCGGCCGCCCTCGCCTCGCGCCCGGCGCCCTCACGCCGTTCCGCCTCAAGGCCCTCCTTGACCTTGCGGACCTCGGCACCTGCGCTCGCGAGCTGGCGCGCCGCGGCTTCTTGGATCGCCCGGAGCTCGCGCTTATGAGCCTCGACCAGCTTCGTACGTTCGTCGGCCGCTTGCTGACGCATCCGCTCCTCGGCGAGTCGGGATCGCTCCGCGGCCGTGGCACGCAGCTCCTCTATCGCGGCGAGCGAGTCGTCGCCACGCTGCCTGACGGCCTCGAGCGCGGCCGCCTCTGCGCGCCGCTCCGCCTCGGCGCGTGCCGCGGCCAGCGCGCGCTCCATGGCCGCCCTGGCCTCGTCGAGCTCGGCTGCATGCCGCCGGTGCAGCGCCTGCACCTCGTCCGCGTGCGCGCTCGCCTGCATCTTGTTCGTATGCTCCGCGGCGCCGAGCGCCTCGTCGAGCGCTTGCTGGCTCCGTGCGTCTCGCAGACGTAGGCGCTCGTCCGACTCTTCTTTGGCCGCGATCGCGCGCCGCCGCTCCGCGATCGCCTCGTCCGCGTCGCTCTGGGCCGTCGCGAGCGCCAGCTGCCGCCGGTCAGCGAGGGCGAGCGCATCGGCGAGCTCGGCTTGAAGACGGCTGAGTCGCACACCCTGCATACCCTCCGCCTCCGCCTGCGCCGCCCGCTCGCGCATCTCCGCCTGCATCGCCGCGTCACGCGCCGCGCGCAACTCGGCTCGCGCCGTGCTGAGCTCGTGCTCGACCGCGGCGAGGCGCTTCGCGTCGTGCTGGCGGCGCGCGTCGGCGGCCTCGCGTTCGGCGGCCTCGGACGCGAGCGCACTCGCGAGTCGCAGCTCGGCTGCCTGCGCCTGCGCCTCCGCGTCGCGACGACCGCGCTCTGCCTCCGCGGTGGCCTCCTCCGCTGCCCGCTCCGCCTCTGCGTTCGCTCGACGCAGTCGCGCCTCGGCCGCCTGCGCGAGCACCTGATGAGGGGGGCAATCAGACGTCATCAGAGCGAGGCAATCAGACGTCATCAGGGTCGCGCTTCGGCCGCCTGCGCGAGCACCTCCGCGTCCGAGACTGCCTTGCGCACTGCCGCCGCCGCAGCCTCCGCCGCCTCTCGCTTCGCTTCACTAAGCGCGCGCTCGACGGCGGCCTTTCGCGCCTCGGCGGCGGCATCAAGCTCCTTGCGAGCTGCCCTCTCCGACGCCTGCGCCGCCGCCATCTCGGCCGCCGCGCGCAGCTGCGCCGCTTGCGCTGCCGCCGCGCCAATCGCTGAGCGTTGCGAGTCGGCACGCTCGGCGGACAGCTTGATCTCGACGGCAGCGAGCTCAGCGGCATGGGCGGCGCGCGCTGCCTCGAGCTGCTGCTGCAGATCGTCGAGCTGCGCACCTGATGAGGGAAGCAATCAGTGGTCATCATTGGTCATCATTGGTCATCATTGGTCATCAGCACTCGATGAGAGTCGTCGAGCTGCGCACGAAGCTGCGTCGCCTGCCGTTGCTCCGCCTCTCGCTCACCGAGCACCGCTTGGCGCTTCTGTTCCTCAACGAGCCGCGCTTGCTGCCCAAGGCGCACCTGTTCGTCGAGCTTGGAGGCTTGCAAATGGAGAGCATGCAGCTCCGAGAGGAGACCCTTGCGCTCAATCGACTGCTCGTCGCGCGCGCTCGCCGCCTCCGCCTGCGCCGCCGCGAGCGCCCCCTCCGCTGCCTCGGCGCGCGCTCGCAGCCGCGCCTCCGTCTCGGCCACCGAGGCGATCGCCGACGCCGTCGCGTTCTGGCTCGCGGCCGCGGCAGCCGCGCCCTGGCCCGCGGTCACGGCCGCCGCCTCCGCCGCCTCGGCGCGTTTCTCGCTCGCGGCGGCGTTCGCGGCCGCCACCGCCGCCTGCGCGTGCGCTTCAGTGAGCTGGGCTCGGAGCGCCGCCAGAGCTCGCTCGGCCTCCTCGGACGCCCTGCGCAACGCGTCGGCCTGCGCCCGCGCGGAGGCCGCCTCTGCCGCCTCGATGGCCGCCTTGGCCTCCGCCTGCGCCCGCGCGCTGGTCGCCTTGGATGCTGCCTCCGCCGCCTCGACAGCCGCCTTCGCCTTCGCCTCCGCCGCCTCGACAGCCGCCTTCGCCTTCGCCTCCGCCGCCTCGACAGCCGCCTTTGCCTTTGCATCCGCCGCCTCGACCGCTGCCTTTGCCTCCGCCCGCGCCCATGACTCCGCCTGAGCCCGCGCCGCGCTCGCTTTGGCCGCCGCCTCTGCCGTCTCCGAGCGCGCCTTGATCGTCTCCGCCTTCGCCTCGTTCATGGCCGCCTTCGCCTCTGCCTGCGCCTCGGCAATCGCCGCCTTGGTCGGTGCCTGCGCGGCGGCGATCGCCGCCTTGTACTGCGCCTGCGTCTCACTGATGGCCACCTCTGCCTCCATCCGCGCTTGGGCGATGGCCGCCTTGGCCTGCGCCTTCGCGGCATTCGCTTGCTCTTGCGCCTCGGCGATGGCCTCCTCAGCCTTCGCCTTCGCCGCAGCTGCGCCCGCCTCCGCCTCGAGAACCTGCTTGCGCGCGTGCGCGAGCTGGGCACGCGCCGTCTCGAGCGCGGTGCTCGCCTCGTCATGCAGGCTCTCGAGGGCGCGCCGCTCCTTCGCTGCACTGTCCGCCGCCTCCAGCACGGCCGCTGCCGCCGCCGCCGCCTTGCTCGCCTTCGCCTCGGCCGCCCTCTCCCTCTCAACGGCTTCGGCTAGCGAGCGCTGAGCACTCTGTAGCTCTGTGGCCGCGCTGTACTGAGCACTCTGCATCTCGAGGCGCAGCGCGGCCGCCTCTTTCTCGGCCGCCTCGCGCGCCGCCTCCGCCCGCTTCAGCGCCACCACAGCCTGATCGCGCGTTGTCGCCGCCTCCGCTGCCGCGCTCTCCGTCTGCTCGGCTTTGCTCGCAGCCCTGCGGGCCGTGCCCTCGAGCTCCTCGTACGCTTCGAGCAACGCAGCGCGCTCCACCTCGTGCTGCGTGCGTGCGCTGGCCGCGGCGGCCATTTGCTTCGTAGCCTCGCGTGCGGCCGCCTCGGCGTCCGCCAGCTTCGCCATCGTCGCCTGGTGCCCTTCGCGCTCGGCTTTGAGGGCTCCCGCAGCGAGCTGCGCGTCCGCATGCGCGCTCCTCAGCTGCTCGCGAAGAGCCGCGTCGGCACTCTCGACGGCGGCGACACGTGCCTTGAGCTCGTTGATGGTGCGCTCGCTCGCCGCATGCGCTCGTAGCACTTGCGCGCTCCCGTTGGGCATTCCCGCCGTGCGCGCCGCCTCCTCGAGCGCTTTCATCGACTCGCGCGCCGCCGTGGCCGCCACCTTGCGCTGGCGTTCCGTCTCCTCGCGCGCCGCGCGCAGCGCCTCGCGCAGCGCCTCGACGCTCGCGATCTGCAGCTGATCCTCAGCGGTGGCAGTCCTGCCGCTGCTGCCGCTGCTGCCGTCAGCGCCGCTGGTGGACGGCTCGCCCGCGTTGGCGGCGCGTGTCGGAGAGCGGCGGGCTGGAAGTCTCCCTCTGGCGCGGGCTAACGCCGCCTCAGCGAGCTCGGCTCGCTCGCGCATGGCGTCCAGCTCGCTGCTCGGCACTGTCTCGCTGCCGCCGCCGCCGCTCGGCTGCGGCTTGGGTGGGAGCCCCGGCCTTGGCCGCGGCTCCTCCTGCTGCTGCTTTATGTGCTCGGCGGTCAGAGGTAGGGCGTGGTCGGGCTGCAGTTGCAAGATCCGACGCTCACACAGCTTGCCATAGGCCAGGGCGCATTGCAGCTGCTGCTGCTGCTCGACGAGGCGGCGGGCTTGCTGACGGACCTTTTCGAGAGCGTCGGTCGACGAGTCGGGAATGGCGGCGGCAGAAGAGGACTCGACAGGAGCGCCTCTGCCCGCGTTGGCCTTTGCGCGGCTGATCACTGTCGGTGGCATGCTGCTCCTGCCACGGAGGTCGGTAGCCGGTGCGCGCGGCGGGGGCGATCGTGGGAATTTTTACCCCGATTGCTTTTCATCGACGGGACTGACGGCGGCAAAGTACGTCCGCCGTGTGTGTTAGAAGTCACACAGACACACATTCACATTCACACACACACATTCACACCAAGGCGGGTACCGCGCGGGGGCGGTTTAGAAGGGCGACATGCCCAGGGTGAGCTTGAAGCTCATGGCGGGAGCGGCGAGGAGTATGGTAGTTGCGTCCGCGAGAACGACGGCTGCCGAGATGGCCGCGCGATGGTGAGCAAGGAAGGTGCCCGTGGTGTGTCGGCGTCTGTCGCTCCCCCTTTCCAACGCGTCGTGTTGGTTACCTAGTACTGTGTACCGGTAACGGTCCCGCACGCAATGCGTGTCAGCCTCGTGCTGCTCTCGCCGATTCTGCTTGACGCCGATTCCTCCGGGCGCGCCAACTGGCTCAAGAGCCGAGGATACTGCAGCTTGGCCGACTTGAGCGCTTCGAACGGCACATGGGTGCCCACCGAACAATCAGCGCGCTATCGGCTGTACCGGGACCTGCAACGCAATCCGCTCGTCAAAGGCTGGGCCTTCGGCATGCGTCGGTTTTGGGGCATGTGTGACGAGGGCCTCCCAGATAATGTCTCGCGTGCAGAAGCGACGAGCCGGTGGGAGCCGAGTGATTGCAAACTGTTTCGCTTCGATCCAGCGAAGCTATGCGACCACCTCGTGCCTCAACGCATCCATGACAACCCCGAAATCCTCTTCATCGGTGACAGCTACACTGGAGAGCTCTTCATCAGCTTCGTATCGCTCATGAAAGGATCCATATGGCGCAACGAGGGCGACGCCCCACGGACGTTGCCAACCGGAGCATGGGTGAAGGTGGGTGAACCAACACCAGGGAGATTTCGCACAGGGAGCGACACCAGCTTCATACCCATCTCTGAGCTCCGGGCCGACGCGATCGCTTGCGTGGATGAGACCACACGGGGCAAGCTGCAGCGGCCGCCTCTGCGCATCTCCTTTCGACGCAACGAGTTCATTCTTCCTGAAAACAAGAGCAGTACGTCAGGCTACAGGCATGGGTACGCTTGGTTGCCGCACGTGAAACGCAACACGATCCTGGTGGCACAAGTCACGGCGTGGTTGGGACATGATGTACGCGCCTTGAACGAGCGCATACGCGTGATCGCCAAGGAAGTGCAACGTCAAATGCGCAACCCCAGGCAGCAAGTGTACTTCATGTCGCCCAGCCGCGGTCACCATAACTGCCGCTCGACTACCGGCTACGGCGTGGTGATCCCACCCTTGGGGCCGAATGATACGCAGATTCACGTGTCGCAGCTCATGCACGCGGCAGGCAAGGTCGCCGTCGAAGAGAATGGCTTCACGTACATCGACATGACGACACCGCTGCACGATCGCTCCGATGGGCACATGCCTTCGGATTGCGGGCATTGGTGCCTTCCCGGCCCCTACGACGTTGGCGCCGATTTGCTATTTCACGCGCTGCTCACCAGGCAGAAAGTTGGCAGGCTCTACGGCTCTCAACCCGGTAACCGAAGAGTCAGGACGCCAATCGAAGACCTGCGCAACTCGGAGGGGAGAGGTATCACTGTCGATGGAAAATTCACGATCCAACCGCTCGCCGAGCACATCGCCAAAAAGATCGAAGGGTAGAGTTGGCCATCCCTTGGACGATCGCAGCCGAGAACACCAAGATCGCACACGCTCGCCCTGGCTCACATGCAAAGCCACGAGTCAGAATGATCGGGCGCGCGGCCAAATTTCAGATCATCTGCGGGTTTTCACCTCAGAGGCCTTTTAGGTCGTCGACGTGGACGAGCTTCTCGCCGAGGGGCGCGTCGCGCGCGTCGAGCCGTTGGACAAGAGGCACACCGATTTCCTGCTCTTCGCGATGCCGCCGGGCCGGCCAGCCATCGAGGAGGTGCGCGCTCTCTGGCGGCAGGAGCGCGTGCCGCAGGGGACCCAGCTACAGGAGGAGCTGTCAAGCGAAATTTGCGCGGCAAGTACGAGCTCGCCAAGCGCAAGGAGCGTACAGGTGGCCGAACTCAAGGCTGCGAAGGAGCGGGCCGACGCCGAGAAGGGCAAGAAGGACCGTACCGGCTCCATCCGCACCTGGAAGAATATACTCCCCTGGGCACGTCCGACGAGCTGAGCGAGATGTTCAGACGGTGACCCCGGTTTCGTTTACTTATAAAGCACGTCGAGGCGCGGTATATTTGAAGATTGAACAATGAATACTACGATACCATACGCGATCGGGATGATGATCAAAGCGCAAGCGTCGGGGTAACGCGGAGAGGGTTTCAAGGGTCGGTCACTCTCGATATCGATTATCGTACGCCACGACGGCGCACGAGGGGTTGCTGCCGTGTTTGGTCAGATACTAGCTAGCAGCCGGAAAAAACCCCATCAATCACTGAGATCGCTATCCGAGATGGTAATCACATCCTCGCCAGCGCGGCCGCGAGCGGCTGGCACAGTCGCTGCGAAGGGTTGCTTGCGCTTGTCGCCCACCCTAACCGCGTTCACCAGCGCTGACCCGCGAAAGTGGAGCGCATTTGCAGCGGGCGCAACGGGAGCGGCGGGGCGCGGCGCGGCTATCCTCGCTGCTTCCCACGGGTTGGCCACGGCGGGCGGCGCAGGCACCGCACCCTTGGCCGCAGCGCTCGCTTTCCTTCGGGCTGCGTCACCTGGGAGCGCAGGACGGCTTCCGGCGCCCGAGGATGCTGCTGCCGCAGCCACCTGCTGCATGGCCGGGCCGATGGCGCCTGTCTTGCCCTCGGCGATAGCTTCAAGGCGTTTCCGCTTCTTCGGGCGGAAGCCGTCGTCGGCGTCGTCGCCCTGCGCGCCGCCGCCACCTCTGGCCCCTGGTACCGCCGCCGCGGCCTCCTCACCCTCGGCGGGGCGGGGCGCGCACACGTCGCACATGCCCGAGTGCCCCTCGAATCGACAGAGCTGCGCACTCGCCACCTCGCCAAAGTGCTCCAGTAAAGACACGCGACGGCAGCAACCGTCGGAGGCCTCGCAGTAAGCCTTGACCTGCTTCGCGCGCTCCTTGTCTTTCGCCTTCGCGGCGCGCGTGCCCTTGCCCATGCGGCACATGTGCACGACGCGGGCGTAGTCCTTCGGGGCGTAGAAGATGACACACTCTGCGTAGGCGCCGTCCCGGCCAGCGCGCCCGCTCTCTTGGTAGAGCGCCTCGAGGGACTTCGGCAGGCACACGTGCGCGACGAAGCGCACGCAGCTCTGGTCGATGCCCATCCCCATCGCAATCGTAGCGCACATGACCGCGAAGCCGCCAGCCGCCTCGCCGCGCATCCACGCGGACTGCGCGGCGCGCCGTCCTGAGGCACTCATGCCGGCATGGTACGCGCCGGCGGACAGGCCCGCATGGAGCAGCACGTCGCAATACTTCTCGGTGTCCGCCTGCGAGAGGCAGTAGACGATGCCACACGTGCGCGGCGGCCACGTCTTGATGTACGCGACGAGCTGCGCGCACGCCGCCTGCTCAGCACTCCGCTCCTTGTCCTTCGGCGCCTTTCGGCGCACCTCGTAACGCAGATTGGACCGGTTGAAGGAGGTCTGGTGCATGGCGGTCGTCGGGCGCATCTTGAGCATCTTGCGGATGTCCACGACGCACTTGGCGGTGGCGGTGGCGGTGAGCGCGACGATGGGTACGCCCGGGAGCAGCTGGCGCAGCCCGCCGAGCTCCTTGTAGTCCGGTCGGAAGTCGTGGCCCCAGCCGCTCACGCAGTGCGCTTCGTCCACCACGATGCGCGCGAGCAGCCGCGGCTGGCAGCTCGCCAGCTTCTGCAGTGCGCTGCGCAGCCGACCGCTGCTTGCGAGCTGCTCGGGCGTCACGTACAGGCACTTGGTGATCGGCTCCTGCCCGTCGCCGTAGGTGCCACGTTCCAGGTCCGCGAAGACGGCATTGGCGTGGCCCACCTTTGCTGTCGACGACAGGAACGTGGCAGGCACGCCGCGCAGCGCCGGGTCGGCTGCGTCCGCGCCGCGCACGAGCGCCTGCACCTGGTCCTGCATGAGCGCGAGCAGCGGACACACGACGATCGTTACCCCGTACGAGAGAACCGCTGGGAGCTGGAAGCAAAGGGACTTGCCACCGCCGGTCGGCAGCAGCACGAAGACGTCCTTATCATCGAGTATGTCGATGACGATGTCGCGCTGCGCGGTGCGGAAGGAAGCGTGGCCGAAGATGTGCCGGTTGGCCGCGTCGATGTCGGGCGGGCGCCTTCGCGCCATATGCATTCAATCGTCTGCGGAATTCGGCACACATTGTGGTTTCCAGGCCGAGCGAGAGAAGATCGGCGCGGCGCGCCGCGGTCCGCCTCCCCTCTTGGAAATAAGTGCGCGCGATACGGCGCCACGAGTGGCGGCAAAAGAAATGCCCCTCAACCCTTCTTACTCTCCGCCCAGCGACCCTGGTCCCTCCAACGACGACGGGCGTTGCTGGTCCACGCTACCGTCCGCCGACGACCTGTCGCATGAGGCTGCCGTCTTTGAGCTCAACGCCATGCCGCTCAACTGCTGCGCACTCGTCAACAGCCTGGACGAGTTGAGAGATGGCAAGACCTTTGCAGAGATGCTGATCGCGATCGCAAAAACGTCCGCGCAACGCGCGGCCGCGCGCCGACTCATCGCCCCAGACGTGCGGCCGGTTGATCGCTTGAACGGCGTCCTCGACGAGCTGGAGAAGCGTCTGCTGGGGCTCTCGCGTGATGCTCTTTTGGACGCCTGGCCTCCAGCAGCCGCCAAGCTGCGTTCGCCAGGTGCGGCCGACGCGATGCACGCGGGCGACGCAAGGCATCTATCTGTGCTTGCGCGCGTGCTCTGCACGGCCGTCACCAAGAGTGGCGTCGATGAGTCGTCTCCGAGCAGTGTTGTGCCCACGTCTTCGGCTAAGCGCGGTGGCAGGCTCGTGGCTGTGCGAGGCGAGCGCCACTTTATGGCTGTGATGCGCGCGCGGCCCGAGGATTCGGTGGAGGCGGCGGGAGCGGCGCAGAAATCCACGGGCGCCACGGTGCCGGCACCCGCCGCCAGCCATCTTGCTGCACCTGTTTGTAGGGATGCCGCCTCCGCATTGAAACAGGCGGACGCGCAAACGAGAGGTGGGGACACCACTGCTGCCACCCGCGTCGCCGCCCACGCTGCCGCGCGCGCCGCTGGCGCCGCCTCCGCCTCCACTGCCGCCTCGGAGCGCGCTGAACTGCTCGCGACGCTCGAGCGTGCCTTCCCGGCGCGCCGACTGTTCACCGACCCCGCATGGGCAGTGGGCTACGATGCGGCAGCGGCGGCGGCCAGAGCGGCGGCAGCCGGACGGAGCGCGGGCCGTCGGCTCTCGATGACGCATGCAACGCTGCCGCGGCCGATGGCGTCGCTCTTCTTTTGGAAGGACGGCTCGTGGGCGGACGAGGACAGCGGCGTGAAGGAGCGCAGACGCCGCGCCGCCAACCCACGCGGTGAAATGGACGCGCCGCATACCGTCCATGCCCTCGTGGCGGCGGCCGCCGGGGCTGACGCCACGTGGCGGCCGCCGCGCCCGATCTCGCGCGAGGAGATCGTGAGCTGGATGCGCGAGCTCGCGCTCCCACTCGCGCCCGAAGAGGCGCGCTCTTCGTGGCCCGCTCACGACTGCGCCGGTTCGCTTGCCCGACCTCCCTTGCATGAGATGTATGCCACCCTCTCCACGACGCGCGACGTGCTGAGCGGCGGCGGCGGCGGCGCTGTGGCCTCGAATGGTGCAACGGACCAGCCGCGACGGGCGAGCAGCGCACCCACGCGTCGGCGCACGCCTTTCTCGTCCATCTACCGCCCGGCTGACGTTCCTGCCGCCTTTGAGTCGGGTGTGCTGCTTTGCTTGATGGTGGAGCGGCTGCGGGGCGACTGGCTGTCGACGCCCGCTACGGTGCAGACCGTCGGGCGCATCCCGGGCATCGATCTGCGCCCTCGCTCGCTCGCGGCGCGCGTGTCCAATTTCGAAGCGGCCCTCAGCGCGCTCCGTCAGCAAGGTCCTCTCCCTCGCGGCGATCTCCGTTGGTCGGCGACCGCACTTGCCACCGGCCAGGCCGAGGTGCTCTGGTCGCTGCTTACGTACCTGTACGCGACGTACGCGCTCCCGCGCGCCGAGGCGCCGCAAACGCTCCGGCAGCGCCGCGCGGTGGACCGGATCGATGCGGCTGCCGCGCTCGCAGCAAAGCGGGCGGCCGTCACCGAAGGTGCCACATCGCGCGCGCCGCCGCCGCCGCCGCCACCGCCACCTTCGCAACTGCCGTCGGCTCTGCGGCCACCCTCGACCTCGCGGATGTCACGGATGGGCTCGCAGGCCACGGTGCGCTGGGCCTGTGCGAGCGACCGGTCACATTCGTCTACCGGTGCGAGCGACCCGGCAACGCCGCCGCCGCCAACGGACCCCAACTCCCCGAGGAGACACACGGCGGAGGCCTCCAGCTTGACGCGAGAAGGCGCCGCGGAAAGGGTGGCGGCGGCGGGTGAGCGTCTCCGCCTGGACGCGCGCGTGGCCCACCTGATCCCGGCTCTCTTGTCAGCACGTGCACGTCCCGCCGCAGAGGCTGCAGCGGATGTCGGGGTGTCCGGCGCCATCTCCGAGCTCGACGCTCTGTTCAAGCGGGGTGGCGAGCCGGTAGTGCTGCATGTGCTGAGCACGCTGGCGGCGGCCATTCCCGACAAGCTCACCGACGAGCTGGCCGCGGGCCTGGGCGAGATTCCCGAGGACTCCACCGAGGACAAGCACCATGATGAGCACGCCGCCGCCTCGAACTTTGCGGCTTGGCTGAACGCGCTCGCGTCTGCCCATGCGTCGTCGCTGTGCGCGCATCTGCGTGCGGCGAGCATGAAGCAGTTGGAGAAGGCAATGGGACGTGCACAGCCCGCGGCTCTGCAGCAAGCGTTGCATGCGGCGAGGGTGGCAGGTGTACCTTTAAGCCTGATCAATGCCGCCGTCGAGCATCTCACCATGCTTACCGCCGTGGTGCCGCCGCCCACCTCGCTGCCCGCCTCGCTGCCAAGGACGGCGAGCGATGAGCGGCTCAGGCTGCCGGCCAGCATGCGAGGCATCTCCGTGCAGGTGGCGGCCGAGATTGCGGCGCCGTCTTGGGCGATCGCGGCAGCCGAGGTGACCGCCGAGAAGGCCGCCGAGGCAGCGCTCTGGGAGACCGAGGCCGGCCGCGCGCTCGTGCACACGTGGCTGCGGCGCTCCTTTCTGATCGATGTGGCGGAGCCGGCGCCGCTGCGTCGGCAAGCAGCCTGCCCCGACGCACCGGATGAGTGCCTCTCCCTTTCGCCCGAGCAGAGCCCCATCTGCAACGGCACCCTCCTCTTCGAGGTCGCCACACGCCTCGCCGACCCTGCACTTCGACTGGCCGAGGAGGCGGCGCGTGAGGGCCTCGCTGCGGGCCCACGCCGGCGGCGCCCGCCGTATCCGAAGCCGAGGGCGCCCATGCACAGCGAGGCCAACTTGCTGGCTGCGGTCGACGAGCTGCGGCGGGGCGTGACGGGGGGCCGTGTCGTCGTCCCGCGCGCGGAGCTCGTCCTCCTGCGAAGGGCAGTGGCCTCCGTGACGGCGGGAGACACACAGCCCGTGTGGCGGCTGCTCTCGTGGCTTCGCAAGTTCAACCCCGCGCCGCCCGCCGCCGCGCCGCCACGACGCGCGTCCCGTCGTGCCCACCACGACGCGCCGCGCCGTGCCACACACTCACAGGCGGCGACGGATGAGGAAGCAGCGGAAGCAGCGGAAGCGACGCCTCATGTGCGCTACCTGCCCAATGGCGAGCCCGAGCCAGCCCGCTCCGCCTACCCTCCCCTGCGCGGGGAGAGCCCACCTGCCGATACGTCGTCGTCGTCGGGCCGTCGCTCCCCCACCGAGGCCCACCCTGAGCCTCACCCTGAGCCTCGGCGGCGCTGGCGTGAGGAGCGCGATCAGCGAGCCAATCACGAGAGGCGCGCCGGTGGGCGGGTGGTCGGCGCGCTGACGGAATTCAAGTTGATGCACTGGCTGCATGAGGCTCTCCTGATCCGCACCGTCCACGTGCCCCCAACCGACAGGCTCAGCGGCGGAGGCTACAGCGCAGGCGGCGGAGGCAACGGCGCAGGCGGTGCCGAGGGTGACGGTCGTCGCTCGAGCCTGCCGCTCACGCCAGGCCGCTCGCCGCTGAGCCCATGGACGATACATGGGCCGTCGGGCGGCGCCTCCCCTTTCGCCTCGCCCGCACGCCCCAGCAGCCGTGGCATCTCCCCGGAGCGAGGTCGCGATCTCGTCGCATCTCCCGCGGGCCGGACACTCGCACGCTCGAGTTCTCTCTCGCCGCCGCGCTCCGCGCCGCTCGCCGCACTCGCCCCATGCTCGCCGCGCTCGCCGCGCTCGCCGCATTCGCCGCATTCGCCGCGCTCGCCAGGACGCGCCTCCTCCTCCTCGCCGCCGCGTCCTGGCGAGCGCTCACCTGCGCGCTCAGTGGATGGCGGCGGCATGAGCGGCCGGCTCCGTCGAGCCTTGTACTCCTCGCGCGCGCGCGCACCGCCGTCCTCGACGCTGCGCCTGCCGACACTCGATTTGATCATGCCTGCCGTGGCGAGCGGTGAGCTGCTCTGTGACGTCGCCGCGTACGTTTCGGGCGCGCCCATTTTGTGCATCTTCCGCCCTCCGTACACTTGCGCGACCGCGCTCTCCAATATCCGCAAGGCCACCCGGCGGTTAAGGGACGCGGCCCTCGGTGGTGCGGCGATGCCCTCGCACGCGGAGATCGGTCTCGAGGCCGAGCTGCTCCATGGGGATCGCGCCGCTGCCCTCAGCTGGCTACTAGCAGCGCGGCGCATCGCTCTGCACCGAGCGCGCACCGCCGAGCCGTCAACGTCGGCGCCGCCAAGGCCGCACTCTCGGCCCACATCGCCAAAGGACGGTGCCCTCGCGTCCCTCGAGGCGTGGGCCAAGGAGCCACCGCCCAAAGAGTATTCTACCACTACTTCTACTACGAGTCTACGACCAAGCAGCCCCGGCAGAGGGACGGACGAGGCTCGCGCTCGCGCCGCCGTGGTTCGTACGTTGGGCCAGTACGCTGCTGCCGGGGGAGGCGGCTCATCAGCGCCGGCGAGCACCGGCCCTCCATTCAATCCTCTCTACTACCCGACGGCCGTTACGCTCCCCGACCGACCTTTTCGAACCGATCCTGTCGCGGGGACAGGCGCCACGGCCGTCGGCGGGGAGGCTACGGTGCGTCAGGCGCACCGTAGTGGGCGTAGCGCCGGCCTTGCCGCCGATGCAGCAGACCTCTCAGCCGACGCGGTCAATGCCGCCTGGATCGCCTCGCGCTCGGTGACGTTGGGCTCACCGCCACCGCCATCGTCATCGACGTCGTGGTATCTGCCCGCGACCTCGCAGCCGCCGCCGCCGCAGCAGCAGCAGCAGCCGCCGCCACCATCCGTCGAGTCTCCGTCGGCGGTGGCGCGCCGCGCCGAGTCTATGGAGGCCGCGCTTGCCGCACTTGCCTCCCTGAGCGCTGAGCAGAGAAGTGAGGAGGCGGAGGAGGCGGAGGCCACTGCCGCCCAGGCGGCTGCCACAATGAGCAAGCTTGAGGGTCTCAACTTGCCGCGCCTTGGTGCCTGGCTGCGGGCGGTCGGAGTACCGGAGCACGCGACGCAGCTGAGCGTCCGTGAGCCTGCTTCCCTCGTCCCATGGCGCGATGGGCTGCAGCTGGTCGCGCTCGTCGAAACCCTCGAGCGCCGCACACTGCTCGGCGTGGAGCGGCAGCCGCGGTCCACGGCGCACTGCCGGCGCAACGTTGAGAAGGCGATGGAGGCGCTTCGATTGCGCAAGCAGATGCCGATCACGCACCTCTACTCGGCACCCCGGGTCGTGCGCGGCGAGCCGACGACCATCCTGCCGCTGCTGGCTGAGATTCGGGAGGCTTACGGGGGCGAGGCTCGCGCGAAACGATCGTTGAGATGGGAGCCGATCCCGACGGCGGGTGGGTCACACTCACAGTCGATGACGGGGGGTTCACACTCACAGTCTTAAGGCTCACACTCACAGTCGATGACGGGGGGGTCACACTCACAGTCGTAAGGCTGAACGAGAGGGCGAGCCTCCCGAGCGTCCCCGCCCGCCCACCGATCACCCTCAAACTCACCTGGCTCCGATGGAAGACGAGAACACCTGTTTGAAATGACATTTGCGAGGTACGTTATCACGCGTTACGTTTGTTGTTTCGTGGGGCTTCGCCTCTTCACATTTAGTGGTTCACCTAAACACCCATCCAAACACACTGCCTCCACCGTCGCCATTGTCAATGCCATCTTCGGATCTCGCAACCTGCGGGCCCTCTGCGGACCGAAGCGCGAGCATCGCGACTGGGTGCATCTCGGACCATCCATTGTTCTTGAGGAGGCCGTCAAGTTCCTCGGACTTGAGGTTGGCCGTGGCCGAGGCCACAATCGCCAGGCCTGCCTCGTTCACCAGGTCAAGCAAGTGCGAGCGCGTGCGGCTCACGCTCGCATCGAGCTCATCGACGACATACCGTCCGTCCACAAGACCCTTCGGTCCCTTGAGCTCATCGATCACATTGTCCTTGAGCACGATCACACCGCCCGGCGCGAGCGCCTCACGGCAGTCGCGCAGCAGGCGCGTGAGGTCAGCATCGGTCAAGTACATGGTCGTCCATTGGATCCAGATCAGGTCGTAAGGGTGCGACGCGAGCGGCACAAAGTCCTGCAGGTCCGAGCACAGATAACGGCCCACCCGCCCGCGACCGATCGTCTCGCGCCTGCCTCCGATCGGCTCGGACGTCCCCGGCGCCAACGGCTCGCCCAGCGGCTCGCCCAGCGCCGCGCGGGCCTCATGAAGATGGGACGCGGAGCCATCGACCAGGTCGACCTCGCCGCAGAGGTCGAGCAGCAGCGCGCCCGCCACACGCCCTATCCCGGCACCTACATCGAGAGCGCGCGCGTCTGGGAAGAAGAAGGGCGCTGGCCAGATGGGTTGCAGGCCGCCCGTGATGAAAGCGAGCGAGTCCGCAATGTCAGCGTCGTGCAGAGGCCCAATGCCGCTCATCACACCGTCGTTGGTCTTGCCCTTCCCATGCAACCCATCCCATTCCCAGTACGCCTTGGAGCGGTCATACCACTGCTCGCGCTGCTCGGCGCTCGTCCAGAGCGTCCCCTTCATATCGTTGTTCGACCACAGGATGGTGGTTTCATTCCCTTGCGCGCCCCCGCCCGCCCCCTCGCCTTGCCCGTCCCTGCTCATCGTGGTCGACGACATCGCGGGATAGGGACTGACCGCGGGCGTGACCGCGGGCTGGCCCGCGGGATTGACTGCGCGTTGAACGGTGCCTTCCTCTCTCTCCGCCGCCTCCACCACCGGCCGCCCCGTCGCATCCTCCTTGGAGGATTCCTCGCCATCTCCAAGGGAGACCCGGGGCGCCGCCACACCTGGCGGCGCCTCGGGCTGCGCGGACGCGCCAGTCGCCACCGCCGCCGGCGCCACTGCCGCCTCCACCGCCTTTGCCAGAGCGGCGGCTCCAAAGCCCGACTGCATTGGAACCGTCGCCACGGGCGCCGCCGCGGGCGCCGCTTCAACAGGAGCCGTCGACGCCCACGCCATCCCCGCACTGGCCGTCTCACGCGCTGCCGCGGGCGCTGCCGCACTGCCGCGTGCCGCCTGCTCACCTGCGCGCGCCTGAGCGTCGAGGAAGGCCCGAATCTCATTCACGTCTTCAGTCGGGCGCACGTACGCATCGTCTGGCAGCTCGAAGCGCGGCACGGGCACTCCGCGCAGAGCCGTGTGCACGTGGGCGAGCGCGTCGACAAGAGAGGCGCCGAGCATCGCGCATCGGTGCCCGTCGAATGCCTTGCCGCTGCGGCGTGCGGCCGCATTGGCCGCATTGTCCTTGAACGGCATCTCCAACGTGACAGCGAGGCAGTCAAAGCGCATGCCGACCTGATTCCCACCAACGGCCGGGTTCGCTCCTCCAGGAGAGTCGGGCTCGTACCCAAACCGAGCTTGCATGTCCGGGTTGGCGCGCGCATACGCGCCCACAAAGGCGCCGTGCAGCGCGCGCAGCCGCGGCCCCCAGTTGGGCGTGCCCTCATTGCCCGCGCAGAAGCAAAACGGAAGGCCCTCGTCGCCGTGCACGTCGCAGAAAAAGTCGACGCCTGTCCTCTGCATGGCTCGAAGCACGTGGTAGACCTCGGGCGAGCGCTCGAGGGACGGCGCCTCGTAACTGCCTGTAGGAGCCCACTCACGATTCAGGTTGGCGCCGGCGAGGTTGGTGCGCAGGTGGCCGGCGCTACCGCCATCCGGATTCATCGATGGGACGACGTGCCACGTGAAGGCCTCGAGCATCTGCGCGGTGAGGCCGTCGATGGAACCCTGCCGCTCGAGCCCGAGAAGGCGCGCCAGCAGCCCCTCGGCGAAAAAGGCCGCCTGCGGCTCCCCCGGGTGCTGCCGATGGATGATCCACGCATGCAACGGGCCAGTGCCGACCGTGATCACGTCGATCTCGCGTCCGCCGAGGCTCTGGCCGAGCGAGCTCACCTGTGGGGAAGGCATGGCGCCGTGGTGAGCACATGCATGCAAGGCTCTGGCCGAGCGAGCTCACCTCGAGGCCGGGCGCCGTCGCGGACGCGCACCGCATCACCAACGCCAGCTGCCGATCGTACGGGTACGGCTCAAAGTACGCGAAGAACGTCGTCGGCTGCGCGGCATTGTGCATCCAGCTCCAGCGGAGCGTGCCGCTCGGCGCATCGTACCGCGTCGACGGCACGCGCCGCCAGGTCTGGAGGTCGTGCGAAACGCAGACCTCGAGCCCGTCCCATCCTTTCATGTAGGAGCACAGGCCAGCGTTGACGATCTCGTAAGTCGTCGACCACGCGTCGGCGGCCGCATAAGGGTGGAGCACCGTCGAGCGGAAGGCGAACCACTGCATGTGGTTGCACCCCTCGAGCTCCGTGCGAGGGTCGTACATGATGCGCAGACGAACAGCCTCACGCCCCTGCACCTCCACGAGCTTAATGTTGCCCGAATCGAAGGCGCCAGATATTGACAAGCCAGGCGCAGTGTCGTCGCCTGCGTTCAGTCTCGCCGCCACGCCGGTCGTTGCACGCCTCTGCGGAGCGCCGCGACCACTGCACGTAGCCGGCGTGAGGCGTGCGATGTGCGTGAAGCTCGAGATGGCTGCGACAAAGCCAAAGAGCAGGAGCATGGGGACGTGCTGGGCGACGCGCCGCCGCTCCTCTCCAGTACCCACCTACCACTATAGACCGCCCGGCAATGGGCGTGGTGTGTTGACGCGGGAGAGCGATGTGGACTTTGGGCTTACTTGTTAACAGTGAAACGAGACACAGAGAAGAACTGCAACCAAATCTCTTGGAAACTCAGGAGCTTAAGCGGTGAGAGTTAGAGCAACCGGTGCTCCGCGAGCCCACCCTCAAGGAGTGGGGCGCGGCCGGCGCTCCGTCGATTCGTGGACTTTGAGATGCGATCACCGAATTGCGAATTCCCACACGTCAGTCAGCCAGTCAGTTTCGTCGCGGTCGTCGGTCCCCCCGCGCTCTTCAAGGGCGGCTCCGCTCCCCTCGGTCAACACAAGTACTGAGTACTCGCTCGCTCAGCAGCACGCAGCCACAGGTGAGTCGTGAGACACCTTCGTTTAACCTGTCCGGCCTTTAAAGTCAGCCTCTACGCTGAGGTCTGAAGCCCACCTGACGCCCCCCGCGTTTTTTTTAACGTGAAGCAGATTGCGTGTCTGAATTCCGCCGCGGTTCTCTCGACCACCGAACAAGACTCTCCCACTCCTCTTCCCACGCTTCCGATTCATCCAAACATGCGGCGCGTCTCCTTGGCGATAATCTCGACGGCCTCGTCGATCTGCGCGCCCGTGATGATGAGCGGCGGCGCCAGTCGGATGATGTGCTCGTGCGTGGGCTTGGCAAGAAGCCCCACGTCCTTGAGCGCATAGCAGAGCGCGCCCGCATTCCGCTTCTCGCCCTCTGGTCGAATCACGATCGCGTTGAGCAGCCCCCGGCCGCGCACCGTTGTGACCGCATCGCTCCCGATCGCCGCGAGCCCCGCGCGCAGCCTCTCCCCCATGAGGGCCGCGTTCTCGGCGAGCCGCTCCTCGCGTAGCACCTCGAGCGCCGCCATGGCCACGGCGCACCCGAGAGGGTTGCCACCAAACGTGGAACCGTGCTCACCCGGGCGGAGCGTGAGCATCACCTCGTCGCTCGAGAGCACTGCGCTCACTGGATACACGCCACCCGAGAGCGCCTTGCCGAGGATGAGGAGGTCCGGCTTCACGTGCTCGTGGTCACAGGCGAGCATCTTGCCCGTGCGGCACAGCCCCGTCTGCACCTCGTCGGCGATCATCAGCACGTTGTAGCGCGTGCACAGCTCGCGCACGCCTCGGAGGTAGCCCTCGTGAGGCACCACCACGCCCGCCTCGCCCTGGATGGCTCGAGGGAGTCCAATGCGCTGTGGTGAGCACTTGCATGCAAGGCAGGTCATCATTGGCAATCAACGCACCTGGATCGGCTCGAGCATAAAGCCAGCGATGCGCGCCCCGTCCTGGGCGAAGGCGGCCTCGAGCGCCGCAAGGTCATTGTACGGCACCAAGGGGACGCCGGGTAGGTAGGGGCCGAAGCCGGCACGGCAGCTCGGGTCGGACGACGACGAGCACGCAGAGATCGTGCGCCCCCAAAAGTTGTGGGTGCAGAAGAGTACCAGAGCCTCGTCCTTGGCGATGCCCTTGACGTCGTAGCCCCAGCGGCGCGCGAGCTTGAGCGCGGTCTCGCCGCCCTCGACACCGGTATTCATCGGGAGCACGCGGTCGTAGCCAAAATACTCGGTCACGAAACGCTCGTACTCGCCAAGCACGTTGTTGTGGAAGGCACGCGATGTGAGCGTCAGCTTGGCCGCCTGCCGCTGCAAGGCGTCAAGGATCTTGGGGTGCGAATGGCCTTGGTTGACAGCCGAGTATGCTGAGAGGAAGTCGAGATAGCGGCGCCCGGAGATGTCCCAGACGTGCACGCCCAGGCCGCGCTCAAGCACAACTGGCAGCGGCGCGTAGTTGAACGCGCCGTGCGCCTCCTCGAGCGATATCAGCCGCGCGGCCTCATCGAGATCGGCGGAGATGGCAGTGCTGCTCGCACGCGAGCCGGTGTGAACGCGCGAAATGCGGCGAGCGAGCCGACGCATTTGATGCCAGACGGACGCCAATTATGCTTCGACAGTCAGTCAGTCAGTTTCGTCACTTCCTGACAGCCGCGATGGACTGAGCGTCTGGACTGCAGCTCTGGACCTTCTGTGAAGCGCTCCCGTTTCACGGATCCGGGTCGCTTAACACACAAGCACACACGTCGAGTCAGGCCCAAACTGTAGTTTCTTGAATGTACTTCTCTCTTCTCAGACGTGAGGTTGTGCTCCTCAACGACCAACGATGAACAACCGCGAGATCTAGCATCTAGGATCTGTTTAGCAACCGGGAAAAAGTAGGGATGGGCCAGTTTTTCCCGGTTGCTAGAGATCCGCGCGTTCACCTGAATGCACGCGAGCGAAAAATTTTTACGTGGCGACGATCGAGGAGGGCGCCTTCTCCATCTCGCACGCCCACATGACCACCGCGTTTTCCTGGTCAACCGAAGACTGCGAGCAGACGTAAAAGATTCTCGGGTTGGCATTTTGGATGCCGTTGAAGTTGGTGGCACCGGCGAGGGTGTACGCTCCAAAGTGCGGAAAGAGGAGCCAGTCGCCCACGCGCAGCTGGGGCAGCATGACGTCCTTGAAGACGCAGTCCATCGAGTCGCATGTGGGGCCGAAGACTGTGATGAGGGAGGCAATCAGTGATGAGGGAGGAAATCAATGGCAATCAATGGCAATCAGAGTGAAGACGCAGCCCATCGAGTCGCATGTGGTGATCAGTGATAATCAGTGGTACTGACCTGTGGAGCGCTTGAGCTCGGTGTCCATCGGGGGCAGGTTGGGCCCCGGGAGGAGCCAAGCTCGGGGCTTTGCCCCATCGTAGACGACGCAGTTGAACGAGCCGTACAGGCCGTCGGAGATGAGGTAGTCACACGTCGGGACGAGCGTTTCGGGGTCGTCGGCCGAGGCTCGATCGACGCGGTTGCGCACGGAGTGCACGTGGCAGGCAAGATGCATCGACGCTTCGGCGAAGAAGCGGCCGGGCTCAGCGATGACCCTCAGGTCGCCGAAGGGCGTGTCCGCGCCGAAGAATTTCTCGAGCGCCTCGTTGATGTAGGCCGGGATCTCGCCGACCATCGACTGGACGATTCCAAACGAGTTGAAGCGCCCCGTGAAGCCGCCGCCGATGTCGAGGAGCGAAAAGTGGAAACCGCAGGCGGTGCCAACGTCGAAGGCCTTGCGCGCGCACTCGATGGCGCGGTAGAAGGCCTTGCCAGACTTGGCAAGCGAGCCGACGTGGAACGAAACTCCGATCATGTCGAGGCCGATGTCTTTCGCGTGGGAGATGAGCGTCTCGTACTCGTCGAGGTTCGCACCGTACTTGATGCCAAACGAGATGCCAGCCTCGGGGTCATCGGCGCGGATGCGCAGGACGCACCTGTGGGGAGAGGAGGGGGCGTCGTGGTGAGCACTTGCATGCAGCGCAGAGCGGGTCATCGGCACGGATGCGGAGGACGCACTGCGCGTTCGGGTGCCACTTGGCAATCTTGTCGAGCTCAACGATGGAGTCGAACGTGGTCATGCACACGCCCTTGGACGCCGCGAAACGGATGTCAAACGGCCGCTTGGCCGGGTGCGCGAAGATGATGCGGTCGGGCGAGACGCCGGCGTCGAGCGCGAGCTGGATCTCAGCCGCCGAGGCACAATCAAAGCCGCAGCCGTTCACCGCAAGGACGTCGATCAGGGCGGGCATCGGCGAGCACTTCATCGCGTAGAATGGCGTGACGCGTGGCATCGCCGTGTGCCACGAGTCGTACAAGCGCTGGACGTTGCCGAGGTCCATGATGTAAAACGAGTCGTCGATGTCGGACGATGCGATGTACGATTGAGCGAGCTCTCTGATCGCCAAGGGTCCACCGGCGGCGATCGGAAGGCAGCCGTACTTTTCGTAGACTGCCGCAGCAACCGCGGGCGGCAGGCTTTCTGCAACTGCAGGGTCTTTCACCGTGAGCTCGTCGAGCGTGTACGGGATAGCATCCTCAGGCTGCAGCGTGGACTCGAGCATGGACCCCATGAGCTCCTTGTTGTCGTACAGCTCGATCATCTGCTCAAGCTTCTCCTCGATGATCTGCTTGTCAACCTGCGAAGCTTCCTCGAGTGTGATAGCTTCGACGGGCTCATCGTGTAACTCTTCATCAATCAACGAGGTGAGCCTGTCCACCTCGTTGAGATTTTTGTCATCGAGCAGCTCCGACTCACGGATCTCCTCCTGCAGCATGTACGAGATAACGATGCCCGGAGGCGGCTCCTCCATCGCGCCGGTAACGTGCGCATCATTTTCGGCGTCCGCCTGAACGACGTAAACACTTTCCAGCTCAGCAGGCGTCAGGTCCTCGAGCCCGGTCACAGTGTCACCGGCTGTCTCGGCTCCCACGGCTCGCCTTTGGGGCGAGCGAACCGCGTTGACACTTTCGTCGCTGCTGATACTGCTGTCAGGAAGAGGCTTCTCGAGTTGCTTCTCAGGCATGGGCGCCGTCGACAGGTAGGTTCTGGGAAAGTGGAAGTGTGAACTGGCTGTTAAGAGTCGGCTCAAAAAACCTCATTCATCACTTTAACCGTTCTACATGCCCCCGGAAGCTCTGCTTCTCGCCAAAACGAACATAACGAACGACGACGCCCCCACGGGCGAATAAAGGAGACGGGCAGACGGCCCAACCGCCCCGGACTGCGACACGCACCCAACGACTACATACAACGGCCAAGCTGTCGGTTCCCGTCGGCCTCACGCCCTCAGTGCACCGTGCGTCGGCCAAATGAGAAGCTGCGCTTGGGCTTCTTCTTTTCCTCCGGCTGCTCATCAGAGCCCACGGACACATCCTTGCCATACCACAAGCCCTCCTCGGGCTGGTAGCCGAGAGCGACCTCGAAGTCGACATACTCGTCGCGCTTGCAGAACTCGGCGATGTGGGCCTGGAGCGTCTCCGCGTGGTTGACGCGGATTCCGTTCACCGCAACGATTCGATCACCGAGGGCGAATTTGCCTGACTTGGCCGCAGCTCCAACCATCTTGGTGATGCGCACGAACTCGTCGTTCGGGAAGGAGTAGAAGGTGAGGCCGAGCTTATTCTTGGGGCCGCCGACAAACTCCTGACCAAACTCGAGCCGCTCCGTGCGCACGCGTGTCTGGACGATCATCTCAATGGTCGGGGAGCTTGCGGACTGCTCGAGGACCACGCGCGCGTTCTCGAGGTCCTCCTCGCCCCCCTGCTCGAAGATGGAGCCCTGGAGCGCGAGCACGCGGTCGCCCACCTCGGCGCCCGCGATCTGCGCAGGCGAGTTGGAGCCGATCTGCGAGATGATCAGCTCGCCCGTCACCTCGTGCGCGCGGAACGTGACGCAGATTCGCCCCTCCTCGTTCTTGGGGATCAGGAGGAGCCGCGGCTCCAGATTCGGCTCGGGGATGAAGTCGGGGTCCGGGCTGCTGAGCTCGGGCGCGGTGGAGGCGGACTCGGCGGTGCGCGGCGTCGGCTCCGGCGCGGGAGGGGGCTTCTTCTTCTTGCCGAAGCTCAGGCTGCGCTTCACGCGCGCTAGCCCGCTCAGCGGTTTCTTCGCGGGCACATAGCAGCCTAGCTCAGTGCTGAACTCGTGGTTCTCGGGGACGAGGAAGCCGTACATGAGATCGAGCTCAACCTCGAGCTCGCTCGCGTCGTCGCTCTGCAGCAGCTCGATCGCGTGCTCCAGGTCCTTGACCGCCCGCCCGTTGATCCCCACCAGACGGTCACCTGTCGCAATCCGCCCTTGCTTGCTTGCAAGTCCCTTGGGGTCCATTTCGGACACAACTATGTGCGAGTCCTCGAGGCAGAGCGTGAGGCCGAGTCTGTCGAGCGACGTGCCGCGCAGCGCCGCATGCCGCTTGAGCACTTCTGTGCGAATGCTGTTCTTCTCGACCGTCAGCTCCACTGTCTGCTGGGGCGCGTGCGGGTCCTCCTCCCCCTCGGTCGGATCTGCCAGCACCTGGCGCGCCGCCTCCAGCTTCTCCGGGCCGCCCGGGTAGAGCAGCTCGAGGCCCTCGATCGCAAGGATGCAGTCACCAATTGAGATGTCGGGGATGGAGCCAACGTAGCTCACGATCACGTCGCCGGTCACCTCGTGCAGCTCAAGCCCGAGCTCGCTCGTCGCCTGTGCGCGAGAGAGCACCACCGAGATCACCTCCGTCTTCCCAGGCTGCGAAGTGGTCGCACGCTTCTCCGCGCGCTTTTTGCTCTTGCCCCAGCTGAAGCTTCGTCGCACGCTCTTTTTCCCCGCATTCTCATCGCGCGGCGTCGCGGACGCGCACAAGTCTCGCTCCTGCCCGGTCGGCGTGCTTGACAAAGAGTTGAGGATCGACGAGAGAGCCTGCGTCGGGGTGGGGGTGGAGGTCGGGAGACGAATCGTGAGCATCTGGCGGTGGCGATACGCTGAGGAGGACGCACCATTGGAGTGCGTTGGTCTGGATTTTGGCCGTCGGGTGCTCGCGATTTTGTTCTCTGGACGGCAGAGTGATCGCCTGCCTATTTTGGCAATTGGCGACACCACTTTGAAAGTTATGAGGGGTTTTCTGTTACATCTGCTGGGCTCAAGTGAAAGTCAAGTCAAGGCTTAGGTTGACTTGACTTGACTTGTCTTGACTTCTTGACTTGGGAAATGACGGACGAATTCATAGTCGACACGCAAGCGGGCTCGGAGCTGGCGATGGCAGTCGGGGAGTCGGGGAGAAGGTTAACGGCAGTCGGGGAGAACCTGGGTCCTGTCGGGGATAATGTTAACGGGGAGTACGTACCGCAGCATGAGTTCGAGGCGCGCCTCACCATGGGTCCTGCAGGCAATTACGTTGTGCGCGTGCTTCAGTCATCTGACGATGCGATTGAGGGCGTGATTGAGGGCATGGCTCGAGAGCAACTTATCGAGCTCAGAGAGCAGATTGAAGATTTGCAGAGGCAGGTTGTTCTTATTGACGCAGGGCACGCGGTTCCGGTGCCCGACATTCCGGAGGCCGACATTCCGGTGCTCTCCTGCGCCGCGTGCAACATCCCCATCGTGTCCCGAGAGGAGCTCTTGATCGAGCGGGCCACGACGCTCGAGTCGGCCGTCTTCTCGTATGAGCTCGACATGCTCGATCGGGAGTACTGGGCCTACAGCGCGACAAATCCCGGGGCTGTGCGGTTCGATGTGGTGCGCACGGTGCCCGTACCTCACATCATCCTCTCGGGCCGTCCGTCGCCGGATCACAGCTGGTTCCCTCCCTTTGAGTGGCGCATGGCTCACTGCTGCTGCGGAGCGCATCTCGGCTGGTCGTTCACCTCGCCGTCGAGGACGAGCGCGTACAACCTCTTTTTGAGGACCGAGGTCGCACGCATAAAGGCCGCGCAGCCCGAGCTCTCGCACAGGGACGCATTTCGCGAGGCCGCGCGCAACTTTCGCGTGGAAGATCATCTCGGACAGAGCCATGGATTCCATGGGCTCATCGTCACCAACCTTCGCGAGCGGCGCGCCACGGCCGAGCAGCTGCACAACCGGGAGCGTCTCGCGGCCGATCGGCTGCGCACGACACGCCGCATTGACTCCATGATGCGCGTGCTCTTCAACGAGGCTGCGGAGGAGGCGCAGCGCACGGCCGACGACGAGGGCGAGGAGGAGGGCGAGGACGTCGAGGATGAGGGGGAGGAGGAGGGCGAGGAGGAAGGCGAGGTGGGGGGCGAGCAAGCAGCGCATACTTCTGCTGCGGAGCACATTGGCGCGCTTCTTGCTGCGCAGGCCGACGGCAATGAGCCCCACTGACTGACCTATGACTGACCCGACGTCTGACTGTGATCGGACAAGCACACGGCCCGGCGAGTCGGTGGCTCGGTGCGGTGGATGGGGTGAGCATGAGTGCTTGCCGCATTCATCTTTCATGCATGCTCCGCGCATGGGGACGCGCTCCGAGGCCGCCGCGCGAGCCGCGCCGGGAGGCGCGGTGTGCCGGCGGGCCGAGCGCGTGCGTGTTTTGTTGTTTTCACACTTTATTAAGATTCTTCACAAATCTCAAATATCGACTTGTGAGCCGGTTAACTGAGAGCGTGTGTTCACTAGTCATCATCCGATCCGATCAGGAACGTCGTCTCTGCCTCCTCCTCCTCCTCCTCCTTCTCGACGTGCCCAGCGCCGCCGCGTTCTTCGTCCGACGCTACTGAAGGCGACTCACTCCGAAACGCACTCACCGCTTGTTGCATCAGCTTGGTGAACTGTCCCACGTCGACGACCGTGTCGTAGCCTGGTTTCGCGTTCTCGGCGATCGTGTTGGTCCAACGCATGTAGATGAGGTCGAGGCGCGCGGACATGCGCTCGTACGACTTGGTGCAGTAGCCCAGCGGGCACAGCTCGGCGACCACCGCCCGCGGCGCGAGGAAGATGATGTTCGCGTAGCCGGCGCCGTGCATGCCGGTCACCACCGCCGCTCGCCGAAAGTGCTGCAGCTGCTCGGCGAAAGGCACGTCAGCCAGCTCGAGCGGCGTGAGGGCGAGTCCCACGGCTGCGCTCTTGAGCGCCTGCAGCACCTCGGGCTCGTTGAGGCACCGGCGGCCGACAGTCTTGCCGTACCCGTGCCCGAGCCCCTTCCCCCGAGAGATCCACACGCCACGCAACAGCCCGCCTTCGAGCCACGCGTCGTCTCGGGCGTCTCTCCCACCGCCGCCGTCGGCAGCCGTGGCGGCGAGCGGCGCCGGCGGCGCTGGCAGCTGGAAGAGGCCCGTCCGGTGCAGCACCGCTTGGATGAAAAGCCGGTAGAACGCCGAGACGCGCGTGAGGCGCTTCGTCGCGCCGTCCGCTGCCGCGCACGGCGCACAGACCCCTTCGAGTGCACGCCCGATCGATCCGCGACCATAGACGGAATGAAGGCCTGATAGGGCAAAGATTGCGCGGCGGACCGGCAGCAGCGTCTGCGGCGCTCCGGATCGATGACTCAACGCCGCGCCGCCGCCTCCCGCGCCGCCGCCTGCCGCGCCGCTCAGGGCCCTTTCCTCAGCAAGCCATTCCACATACGAGACTGGTGGAATCTCGCTGAAGCTCGCCCAGAGCAGCCTCTGCGGGCCCCACCAGCCGTGGTTGGCCTTGTCGGGAGGGATGAAGACGAGGCGCGTGCGCGCTCGCGGCTCCGGCCCGAGTGCGTGCAGAACAATCGACGCCACCTGCAGAAGATCGTGATGAAGAGGCTCGAGGGAGTCGGACGCGCGGCGATGAGCACTTGCATGCAAGGCAGGTCATCAGTGGCAATCAACGCACCTGCAGAAGATCGTAATGGGCCAGAATGAGCACTTGCATGCAAGGCAGGTCATCAGTGGCAATCAACGCACCTGCAGAAGATCGTAATGGGCCAGAATGAGCACTTGCATGCAAGGCAGGTCATCAGTGGCAATCAACGCACCTGCAGAAGATCGTAATGGGCCAGAAAGAAGTTTTTGACCGAGTAGCGCGCCACGAAGACAATCGTCGGCTCGTCCTCACTGTCCTCGTCCTGGCCGCCGTGCGCATCGGTTCCGAGGCGCGCCAGCACGCCCGCCAGCACGTCGCGCCCCACAGACGAGGCCCTGAGCTCCGCGAGCGGCACGGGCAGCAGTTGGCGCAGGAGCATCCCGAAGCGCCTCGGCTCGCTAAGCGCGCTCGTACGCAACGGGCAGTCGAGCAGCAGCGCGCGCCGCTGCCAGAGGCCCTTTTGTGAGGGCGTCGGGATGGTGAGGTCATCAGAGCCGATGGACACGGCGCTGGTGTTCACCACGAGACGTCGCGCGTCACAGTACCAGGCAGGGGTCGAGGAAGAGCTGTGGCCTGTTGCCTTGAGGGAAGGAGCACTGAAGCACGTGAGCTGTGACGTTGCTCGATCGCCGGTGGCGTCCGTTTCCTGGTCGCAAAACTCGATGGCCGCATTTCTTGATGGATCACGCCAAGCGCGAGCACAGCAGCTCCGGTACTCATGCTCCGACCCAGCAAGTGTGCCCACCTCTCGCTCACGCTCACGCGGCCCCGTTGCACCATCATCTGGACCTGCCTGATGTGCTCGACGGTCCATGGTGTTGGCCACGTGACTGGTTGCGAGGAGCATAACGGCAGGGCTCGATTCGGGCGATGGTGGCGGCGGAGGCGGCAACAGTGATGGCAGAGCTGGACGTATGGCCTCATTGACAGACAGCTCTCGCGGTGCATTCCGCGACTCGACTACGGAGTCTGCTTGGATGACTCGAAGTCCAGTGCCCCCTTTGTCAACCAAAAGAAGTGTGAGTCGCACAACGATGCACAAGAGAATGCACAGTTCGAGCGATGAAAGCCGCCACGAGCGCCGCCGGTCGGCTCGCATTGCGATCGAGCGCCGTCGCGAGCATACGTCAAAAAGGTGATGGGACACGCACAGTGCTTTCCTCTGGGAACGACGCCGCGCTCGGGGAGGCGACCGGAAGTCTATATGTGCGCGGCGCGATAGAACTCCCCCTCGAAACAAATGGACGAGAAGGCTTCATGGGGCAGTCCGCGAGCCCCAATAAGTATGGTTGGGCCTGCCAAGAAGACCACCAGGCGATTTCGAGGGAGAGGCGATACTGTCGACTGTGTCCCGAGCTTAGGCCGAGCCTCTACCCGGCCATCAGATGCCCAGGCTGCGCAGCGATCGCCAAACCCTTATGGCATGGCAGTGCAGATGGACCCTTTGTTGAATGCTGCCAGGAATGGCCATCTCGCGGAACTCGAGAGCCTGCTCGTGCGTAGCTGGCCACTGGCAGCCACGCTCAACGAGGCGCTCGGATGTGCATGCCTCGGTGGCCACATCGAAGCTGCGAAGCTGCTCTTGCTGCACGGAGCTGCGGTGCATCCCATTAAAATTGTAACGCTCGCGCCCATCTACCTAGCGTGTGAAAACGGCGACGTTGCTATCGTCAAGGAGCTCTTGCGCCGCAATGCAAGGTTGGACTACGTGGCGCCAGAAGGTGAGACGCTTCTTGGCCGATCGGCCTACTTTGGCAACGCGATCGTGGTCGCTCTACTGCTGGAGAAGGGCGCCTCGATAGAGGCATCACACCAGGGCGGTACGCTCGGCAAGGCGACACCGCTCGACCGGGCCATACAGGGCCATGCCGAGCTCTCCAAGCTGAGACTGGCCGGCGACTGGCAAGAATGCGTGCGCTTGCTGAGCTGGGCTGAAATCATGAAGCGACGAGGCGGACTCCGCGGTGCTGCACTGACACAGTTCTTCTGGAAAATGGTGCGCGACTCGGTTCGCGTTCGGCCGTATGCGCTGCACTGGCTCGCTGTATACTCCAGCACACACGTTCATTCACATGCGGTGCACTGGCTCGCCAAAAGTCGTACAGCCCATGCTACTGAGCCTGGCTCGCCATCTGAGTCCGGCTCGCCAAACGACGGTGACCCACCAAGCGAGCACCTCGAGCCTGGCTCCGATGCGGCTCCAACAGGTCATCAAGAGACGGATGAGGCCCTTTCGACGGCGTATTCCACTCACGAGGCTCCTGCTGATGTGGAACTCCCAGCTGCGAGCCTGCATACATCGGGTCACGTCCGATCTTGTGGCTTCGTCTCGTACGCCGACACTCCGTTTGCCCCCTTGTTCGTCTCGTACTCGGAGGGGGCGTATGCCACGACTACAGCGGCACCTTTAGAAGCCCATCTGGCTGCCACGAAGGCAAGGATACATGCGCTGTTCGAATCTATGGACACGGATGGCAGTGGCCAGATCTCTCGCAAAGAGCTTGCAGCCAAGCTCCGAGCCGACGGTGAATTCGAAGCTCTTCTTGGCATCGCAGATGCTACGTCCATTCCACAGGTGGTTCGGGTCATGCGGATGCTCGAGGAGACAGGCGAGCTCGACCAAGATGGCGATGCGCACATTACGCGCGAGGAGTTCGAGTCGGGGCTGCTGGCCGACCGGTCAGGGGCTGCGAACGCGGCAGCAGAACGGGCCGCGGCTGCAAGGATCGCAGCAGACGAGGTTGATAGCCTCTCCTATGCAATGTCGATTGTTACCGAGGAAGAGGATCGAAAAGCAGGATATGCTGAAGAGATCGTTTACGTTGGTGGGCACGAGGACGACGAGTCCATCAGGGACTATGAAGACTCGAGCTTGGTGAAGTGGGAGCTCGCGGGGAGTATGAGGCCTACTATGGGCACCGAGCTCGTCAGCGAAGCGCTCTCAGAGGCGCTACAGGAGAAATCGGAGTTCACCCACGCCGAATTTGATGAGTTCGAGGTCAAGGACCTCTGTGCCGACAGCTTCGTGCAGGTGGGTGACATGTTCTTTCGGCCGGTCGCAACAACCGAGTTCCTCTTGCGTTATGGAGACGTCGTCGACACCAGCTTCCGAGATCGGTCGCCACCGATGACGCCGCCAAGCACGCCGCCTGGATTTCCGAAGCTCGATACGCGCACGGCGTCTGCATTCGCCGAGGCAGCGGTGGCGGCCGAGGAGGCAGCCGAGGCTGCGGCCCAGCTGGAGGCCGACGAGCTCGAGCACGCAGGTGAGTGGGTCGAAGACGACGAGAGCGACGACGTCGACGAAGGAGAAGGAGAGGACGATCCTCAAGTTGGACCCACTCGGAGCTGGTCCTTCTCCAGGAGGAACGAGGTTGAGCAGGGAGAGGACGAAGACTTTGAGGAGGCGTCCAGCTCTGATTCTGGAATCGAATAGCTCAAAACGACGATCCAACCGGATGATCGATGTGGTCCGAGCGTCGACGTCGCGCTCGTCGGAATGTGAGCTTTCAACGTTCAGCGTTCAGCCGTAAACGATCGGCGAAACCACGTTACCATCTCGACTGTTAGGACTGTTAGGCAACTACACTGAGATTATATTCAAACTGACACACTGTATAAAACTGACACACTGCGTAAATTAAGCACGGGCTAAGCAGGTTCGCCCATCGCCCTCAGGCGCCCAGATCCCGCGCAAAATCGCGTAACGACCCGCGTGGAAGGCGCGGTGCCCCTCTTCTATGGCGTCGGAGGTCGACCGGACCCGGTAGTGCTGGGCGAGACCGATCGCATGGGATGATTGTGCAGGAGTTGTGAAGGATGATGGGATTGCATTCAGCATCGATCATGGCGGCGGTTCCGCCGCGTGCGCGCAGATCGCGTCGACAAACTCAGTCTTTTCGAGTAAGCCGTCAGTGGACAATCCCCGCGCTTTCATGATGGCCCGCAGCTCCTTCATGCTCATCACCAGCAGCGTCTCGCGATCGAGGGCAACCTCCGACGGCGGCTTCGGCGGCGGCTGTGGCGGCTGCGCATCCGTCGGGTCGCTCAGATCAGGTACGTCGTCGTCGTCGTCATCGCCGCCGCCGGCCTCGGCGGCGTCGGCGGGCGAGCAAGCGCCCGCGGCGGCCTCGGGCGGCAGAAAGGCCTTGAGCCGCTCGCGCAGCGTCTTCGCCTTGCCCTCGCCGTCCTTGCCGTCGGCCGAGGCTGCCTCAAGGAAGAGCTCTCCAATGCGCTTGAGCGCAGCCGCTCGCTTCCTGCGGCCCTCCTTGGCAAGTGAGTTGTCTCCGAGCACCTTCCGGCACACGTGCCTTACCGTCGTCTCGACGTCAACGACGGACACGTACCACGCACCCTCGAGGAACGACCCCATCTGGCTATGCATCATCTTCGCCTGGTCCTCCTCTTTAAGGCTGTGGGCAGCGCGCGCGACCTTGATCATATTGAGGATGGCGCCCAGCATGCGCGTGTTCGTCTGCATCGTATGGCCCTTCTGTCGCATGGCCGCGCCCAGGTTGAGCTTGAGCGCCTGCGACGCCTTGTACACGTACACGGCGCCGATCGTATGCGTGAGAAGCTCTCCGAAGGCCGAGGTCGCGAGCTCCTTGGCCTGTTCGCGCACTTGCGCCTCGAAATCGACGAGGCTCTGTTGGCAGTCGACGTACGGCTGCAGCTTGGCCGCGAGCTTGGCGGCGCACGCGACCTCGCGCTGGCGCTGCTTGTGGCCCAGGTGCTTGAGCGACACGTCCGACGGGTCTCCACTCGCCTCGGCCTGCTGCAGCATCGCTGCAATCTGCAGCTCGCCAATGAGGTCTTCGAATTGTTCCGAGCCGAACAGCATCGCGTACATCGTAGACGCGTCCATCAACTGCGTGTCTTTGAGACCGTCGAGGCCCTTGGCGTCGTACTTGGCGCGCGCGTCCTCATTCGAAAGCACCTGGTACGCCTCGCCCAGCTTTTGGAACTTGAGGTTCGCATTGGGATCGTCGGGGTTCTTATCGGGGTGCAGCCGGCGCGCGGCCGTGCGGTAGGCCACTTTGATCTCGGCAGCGGTCGCCTCGGGAGCGACGCCGAGCAGCTCGTAGAAGGTCCGGTCTTCGACCGCGCCGCCGTTGCCCTTCCTCTTCTGGCGCTCCTTGCGTTTCTCAGCAAGCTTGGCGTTCCACTCCGCCTCGGCGGCTGCCACCTCAATCTCCTCGGTGGGCAGGCTGTAGTGCTTCCACGAGCGCTTCTCCTTGTCCCAGGTCTTGCCCTCCATGGCCGCGGCCGCCGAAAAGGGCGTCTGCGCGATGCCCCGCATGACCTGCACTGAGCCGGCCACCACGCCCATAGTCGGCAGCACGACAGCGCCAAGTGCGCCCATCGCCAGGCCGCTTGCGAAGCCGCGCGCCCCGCCTTCCATGGCACCCTTGGCGGGCAGAATTACGAGGCCCGCCGCGCCGGCGACCACACTGCCAGTCACCAGCCCTAGAGCGCTGGTCACGCCCTCGCCCACGTGCTTGGGTTTGCGGATCGGCAGCATCTCGGCAACTTCGTCCGGGTCGAGCTCCTCCTCCACCCGCTTCTCGGTCAGGTTGCCACCGGGCGAGCCCGGCGGCAAGCCCGCCGCACCGGCCTTGTGCAAGACCAACTGCGTGGACACTGGGACGGCGGGAACGCGCTTCTTGGAGCCGAACATGATCGCGAGGCTTCTCGCGCTGCTGCTGACGATTCCTGAACCTTTTTCACGAAGAAACGAGCCCCAGTGAAGGGGCGCGCCGGATGCGGATGTTGAACAAGTTTCGCAAGCCCAATTAGTTGCATTCATGTGCATGTTTTTGTCGTGTCGTCAGAACTGGGTCCGAGTCGGGTCTGCTTGTCAAGCTCGCTTGGGGCTCGGATGCGCCTGTCCATCCCTGTGGCTTTGCCTCGACGCGTCCCGGGGGATGGGAACCCGCCCAATGCGCCGCGAGCGAGCCAGTGGACGCTCTGCTGCCCACTCGCCCATCTGCTGGTCGTCGTCGCCAACTCCGTGCAGCTCTTCTTGATGGTCTGCTTCCTGTTCCTGCTGCTCTGGAAGCTCAACGACGTCGGCATCTACTCGTGGTTCTGGGTATTTGCTCCGTTGTGGGCCTCCGACGCGATCACCATGCTCACGAGCACCTTCGAGCTGCGCCGCTGCTACAACATGCAGTCCATCGGCCACACGTGAGTGCCCCTCGCTGTTGTTACTCCCCTGGCTGCACACGCGCCGCCGCGGCAGCAGCGCACGGCAGAGCGCGCCTGCCGCGACTATCGCACGCCTGACCGCCCGCTCTGCCTCTCGCGCCCGCAGCACGCGGCGCAACAGCGTCATCGCGCAGCTCGGCCGGCTCAAGGGCTCCGTGTGCGTCACTGTCTTCAAGATCCTGCTTGCGTTGCGTCAGGATGGCCTGTGGCCGGGCCTGTCGGTGCTCATCGTGTGCTCGCCCTACTTTGTGGCCGCGGTGCTGCGCTTCTGCCTGCATCTTGCCAAGACGCCAGTCTTGCCATCCGACGGCTCGAGCTCCCAGCCGAGCCGGCCGGGGGCTCCATTTAACCCAGCCCACCCTGTGGTCCTCCTCCTCGCGTGCCGCGCCGATGGACTCAACAAACTCACGTGGACGGCGACCTTCTGGCCGCTGTGGTGCATCTTCGGCCTGCTCGTCCTCGCTTCCATCGCCGCGACGGTGCTCGCGGTGGGCATCGTGCTCGCACACGACCGGCCCGATTTGGGGCAGCGTGCCCTCTTCTTCCTCTGCTACGCCTTCCTGCTCACAGTGACCTTGACGGGGCTTACGTTCCTCGTCGCGCTCGCGCAGCGCCTGGATGGCGACCTGAGCGTGCCTTACGAGGCGATCCTCTCGCCGCTCATCGTGGGCTACTCGCTGCTGCTCGCCATGTACCTCGTGTTCACCATCTTCCTGCCCCCGCTGCTCCTGCGCGACATCAACGCGCAGGCGGTCGACGAGGAGGAGTTGCCTGAGGAGGAGGCCGGCGGCGGGAGCGGCGTCATCGAGGCGGTCTCGCAGCAGCTCGCGCCCCCAGTGCTGGTGCAGCATAGCTCGACGCTCTTCCGTCGGATGGGCAACACGGCAATGTTCGAGCGATTCATGGGTGCGCCCAACACAGCGCCCGTCCCCGTGGCGCCAAGCACTCCCGGCAAGGTGAATGAGGGCTCCTCGGCGTCGCCCTCACCCGAGATGCGCGTCGCGGACGTGGAGGCGGGCGAGGCGGAGGCGGCCGAGGCGGAGTCGGGCGAGGCCGCGAGCGCGGGCTTCGCCTCCTCTGACGAGTACGAGGCGCTCGAGAAGGACATTGAGTCGTGGGTCCGCACCCAGCAGCAGCAGCATCGGGCGCGAGTGCGCAAGCCGCAAGCGCCCCCCGGGCGGCGTACGAGCGCGGCGGTCTCGCCCGCGGCTGCCGACTCGACGAAGCTGCCTGCCGAGGTCAAGCTCAAGCTGCGTCGGCTCATTGCACTCAAGGAGCAGCTCTCAGCTGCCGCGTGCGCTGAAGCGACGCGCGCCTACTCGCAACACGGCTCCGTCATCGGCAATTGGAGTGAGACCGGCAACTCGCCGCACCCGAAGGGCAAGCCGTCGCCGGCCGGCCGCTGGGACGCCGACAACGCCGCGGGCCTGGCACCGTCGATCAGCACGCGCGACGGCGCCCGCGACGGCGCCCGCGACGGCGCCAGGCGATCCGAGGCCGAGGCTGTCGCTCCAGGTCCCCCTGCGGCTGAGGTGGAGCTCGGCGCGTTGCCACTCGCGGCGGCCTCGGACGAGAGCGCCGTCGCGAGCGGGGTCGCCTTGCCTGGGTTGGCCGCGGGCGATCGCAAGCAGCTTGCTGCCGTGGAGACAGGCAGCCTAGACGGCGGTCGCGCCGGGCTGGGCGGCGACGGGCCGGGCGACGACGATCTCGACGATCTCGACGATGAGAGCAAATGTCTGATCTGCTTCACGGAGCCGCGAGATGCCGTCCTTCTCGAGTGCGGCCACGGCGGCATCTGCTACGGGTGCGCGCGCCGCTGCCTTCGCAGCAAGAGGCGCGAGTGCCCCATGTGCCGCCAGCCCGTGGCTCAGGTGGTCCAGATCCGACTCGATGGCGGCTCGGGAGTGCCGCTCAGCCCGCACCACACGGGCGTCGTGCGCGTGCGCCAGCAGGAGGGCACCGAGGTAGTCCTTGCCGAGGTCCTCGCCGCCGCAGACGAGGACGAGCCGACCCAGCCTCTCGGCAGGTCAACCCAGCCGATCGGCAGGTCACCTCGCCCGAGAGCCGACCCAGCCTCTCGGACGAGGTGACCTGCCGCTTCCGTCGCGCACCCCGACGTTACAAGAGCTTGGGCACAGACGTTGACATGTTGGCAGCCAGAATCATGGAGACTCGTGGCAGCCAGAATCACGCGGAGAACGCTGCTTCGCGGTACAACAAGGAAAACCTCTGCCGAAGCCGGTGCAGAGGACGCGTGGGAGCGTTCGCATTATGGTTATCCGAGACCCCGGGCCGCGCTCGGTCCAAACTCCACTTACCACTTTGGCCGTATTCTGCCGCGGTCGTGTAGCCCGCGGTAAGCCCGCGGAAGCGGGAAGCAAACGACAATCCGATCCGCACGTTGTACACGGTGATCGAGCATCGACGGTCGAGTTAACACTGAAATGTATCGGTGCATTCGTGTGATATCCGGGACCTCCACGGGTCGAGCGATTATTTTATCGACGGTCGCGTCGACCCGTCGTGCCGCGGGCCGCGGCCCGCGCGGCGCCACACCGCACTGTCGCACCGGGGCCGTGCACGCCGGCGCGCACTCGCGTCGGCAGACGGCACCGGCACCGCCGCGTGCGCCGACCGCCTCCGCCACGCTGTTTTTGCCTGGGTTCCCCCCTCGCCGCGTGTGCGCTGCCGAGATAGGCGTGGGCGTGACTTACGTCTCGATTTACCTGTACTTTCGTTCGATACTTTCGTCGATATATGCATAATACGTGCGGTTCGTCTTCGTACTTCGAGAGATCGACGGTCCCGACGGTGTGCAGTGTCGGGCGGGGAGGCGATTACCTCTCTGGCTAGCTCCTACTTGATCATGTCCCCGCCGACTCTGGGCCAGCACGAGTGTTCCAGCTGCGACTATCTGGGAGGTAATTCATTCTCAGACTTCCACTTCGACTCGGACCGCTCGGAGCCGACGTCGCGGCTCTCGCTGAGCCCCTCACTTGTATGAGCCCACACTTGTCCACGACGACGAACAAACGAACTCGCTGAGGGTAACATGAAGCCTGCCAATCATCGTCCTTGCGTCATCATATCCACGAACTCTAAGTAGTTGACCATGCCGTTCTCGTCCGGCTCGATCTGCGAAAGCAGCTCCTGCGCGTCGCTCAACGAGAGCTTCTCGGTGCCGTAGGTGGTGAGTGCCTGCTCGAGCGTGGCCATCGAAATCATGCCGTTGGGATCTGTCTGTTTTGCAAAGACCTTGAAGGCGGCCTTAACCTGCTTCGGCGTGTAGGAGGTATTCACCTTACGAGACATGACCGTCACGAACTCATCGAAGTCGATCTCGCCACTGCCATCCGCATCAATCTCTGCGACCATCGCATTGAGCTCCTCCTGCGTCGGCTTCAGGCCGAGGGTTTTCATCAGCTGCCCTAGCTCATCCTTAGATATTGTGCCACCCTTGTCCAGATCCACCTGAGGACGCAGCGCCACTCCGCCAGTGAGCAATTTGCAGCAGCCTCCCGCAGTAGCAAGAGGTGCACCAGTTGAGTCCGGCGTGCGAGGCCCTGCTGGCCTTCAATAGCGGTGCGGCGATTCGAAGCGGCAGCGACAGCGCACCAGATTGAAGATCTCGCGGAACTCGGTGAGTTCCTGTTGGGTTAGGTGCGGGTGCTTGGAGGGCATGCAGCTCGCCGTCAACTCAAGATCGTCCGCTTTTTAGAGAGAGCTCGAAACGCCGCTTTCTGTAGTTCCCACACCGCTAGGACCGGAACGAGCCTGAAGTGTTCCACAGGCATGGTTGTCTCCAGGTGAGGAGCTTCCTTCCGTGGGGTGGCTACAAAGTATTGAGCTCTACTTCTGCGTTCTTTGGTTTTGCTATTTCAACATTATTTTGTAAGATTGTATTTCAAGAGGTAAGTACCCCCCCTAGTTTTAGTAGTGTCACATGTACACTACATGGCCTTGTACCAAGTACAGGCTCTAGGGGCAACACACAAATCGCACCCCCCTGGTCGAGGTTGGGTTTATTGTGGCTTAAATTGAGTGGCCACAGGCATCCTGATCCTCACTCGGATTGCTGGGCGGATACCCACTGTACGTTGTGCCATAATCGGCGCAGTCTTCCTGCCAAACCCTACCCGCGCATATGGCATGCAATCCACTCAAAGCTCAGCAGCCTCCTTCAAATCCAACTACCCCACGCCGCATGCCGAGCTTGCTTTCGTGTATAGAGAGTTGCCTATTCGCCTCGTCCGCCTGCGCTCGAAGCTCGATCAGCCCGGCGACGTCACCCTCATACCTTTGGCACACGGCCTTGTGCTTGGCCTCGAGCTTGGCGTATTTCTTGTGCTCCGCATCGTACTTGGCCTCGAGCCTCGTAGTGTGCTCTTGTAGCTGGCGCACAGCGTTTCCCTGGCGCTCGACCTCCGCTTGCAGCCGCTGTGCTTGGCCTTTAGCTTCATCGCGTTCGAAGGCGTACTGCGCCGCCGACATCCTCGCCTCGATGAGTAGCTCGGAAAGCATCGTAACCATGTCCACCTCATCGCCTCCCGTGTCGTCCCTGCCTACCACCATTTTCTTCCGCTCTGCCGCGACGTCCTTGGCCGCCCTCACCTCTGCCTCCCAGCGAGCCGCGTTGTCTTTGGCGCACTTCAGCTGCTCCTGCGCTAAGGAGACCTCCTCGCGCAGCCGGGCGAGCTCATCGAGTTCCAGCTGGTCCCGGCCGCTCATACGGCTCACGGCACTGAGCACAAGAGGTGACAATGGTGGTGGCAGTGAAAGCGATTCAGCAAGTGGCGGTGGCAGCGCCTCGGCAGGTGGGGAGCTCAGCGATGTCTTCCCCTCATCTTCGGGCTCGGCCGATGGTGGCGCAAACGGTTCTCCGCATGAGATGTACAGCAGCTCTTCGGAATCAACGAGCTCGAGGTCATCGCACTGATCTCCGTCGTTGAAGAAGATGTTCGTCGCCGGCGACGGCAATTCGAGCTTGCTCGTTGCGAGCTCAAGCAGTTCAGCGATTGAAGCCGGCAGCCTGACTTTCTTGCCGGTGACAGCGCCGACGCGACGAAGAGCGACGCGAACCATTCAGCTTTCAGACCTTGCCCTCGTACTGCAGGAATCCTGGAGCCCTTTTCTCGGCTGCAGACCTTTGTGGGCTGCGCACGCAGCCGAGGACATTTGATGAGGGATGTGATTAAAAAGGAGACGAATCCGGAGGTGTGAAGACCGGGAATTGGCATGCCTAACCCGGACTTTGCGGTTTGGAAATTCAAACTGCGCCACCCGTTAAACCTTGACTTGATCTTGAAGTAATTACGCCTGGGCATCTTTGTGTGTACATGTACGTCCGAAAAGTACTGCCTGGGTCACCCCTCACTCCTGATGTACTCCTCCGGTCCACGGCCGCACACGTGTCTCGTGAGCAATTTCTCGTGAGCTTGTGCTCTATGCTCGTGACAGCCCTGACTCCCACTCTTCACCAGGGTGTGTACCCCTGAACCTGGAGGCCCCACGCCCGCCCCTCCTCAACACCTAATCCTGCGTACCCGCCTTGGGCGACGAGTATGAACAACCTAGGCGGCGAGTATGAACTCCCCCTTCTCGTGCACCCCCCCTCCGTTCTTCGGGCCCCGCATTGGCGATGGAGGTTCGTGAGGCCTTGCGCGTTAGAGCCCGAAGGCCGTCTCGGCAGAGCCAACATGAGCAAGCGTGAGCTTGCCGTCGCGCTCTTCGCTGAATTCGTTGGAACCTTCTTGTTTCAAATCTTTGGCGGCACTGAGCAGGTTGCTGCCGAGAATGGTTTGGTTCTCGCAGTTTGCATCGTCATCACCGCGAAGGCCTCTGGCGGAAACTTGAACCCAGCCGTGTCGGCTGGGCTGGCCGTCGTAGGTGCACTGCCACCCATGAAGGCTGTGCTCTACGGCGTCGTCCAGGTCCTCGGCGCTTTATGTGGAGCTATCCTTGCCGGAGTCGTGGATCTTGATGACAACCTGGACCCAGTCGGCTTTGGCCATTGGGGAGGCGAAAACACGGAGCCAGGCTGCCATCGGGCGCTGCCCAACAAGGCACGTGGCGCTGTTTTCGTTCTCGAATCCCTCGGAACCTACTTGCTCGTGTCCACGGTCTGCGCCACGGCTGTCGCGAAGCCTGGCTTTGGTGACTTCGCACCGGCGTACATCGGCACGTGGCAACGGACTGAACGCCAGGGAGTGGCTCTTACCACCGAGTGCCTTTTCATGGTCCGGGGTTCGACCTCACTTCGCAGGTACCTCGATTTGTGTGGCCGTCGGCGCAGTTGGACAGATCACGGGCGGCTTCTTCAACCCGGCACGCTTTCTGGGGCCTGCAATCGTCTTCGGCTGCGATCTGGGCAATATCTGGGTCTACGTGCCCGCACAGTTCTTCGGCGGCTTGCTCGCCGGCCTGACGCACAAATTCGTCTTGGCAAAGGAGCCTGTTGTCCAGATTACCTCCGAGGCTGTCTCCCTCTCTCCCCTCTCCCTCTCCCACCTGCACTTGAACGACCGACTGTACAACAACGCCCACTTGTAAATTCTGTCTGCTGTCCAAGAGAGAATAAATGGGTTATCTTCTTTGGAGCATCTATTCACAGCCAAGGCATATTTTCACAGTCAATGGTTATCATTCACACGAAGCGGGAAAATTTGGTCAACTCCCAGCATTTCCAGAGGCCAGCTCAGTGCGCTCTGTCTTGGCCAGCGCAAATGATCGCCGTGCCAATCGATGATTCGCGCTCGGGCCCTCTGAGCTGCCCTGAATGCATGAGCGAATCCGCCCGCCGGCTGTGTACTTGCTCAAGTGCGTTGGCAGCCGAGCTGTGGGACCGCTGCTTTGCTGCTCAATGTGGCAGCTTCTTCAAGCGCGTCTTTCATTTCGTCAACTGCGGAGGGCTGCTCGACCACGGCACGCTGGTCGACACGCTGCTATTGTCACTCAGCACCATCGCCTTCTTCCTGTGGTGGTGGGGCGTGCGGCAGGATTGGCTGTGCGGCTACGGGCTTTTATTCCTCACGCTCATCGCGCTAGCGATGTGGATGGTGAATCGCGAGCTACGCGCTCGCACGTCGCTCGAGGCGGCAGCCTCGCGCTTCGAAAAGGAGAACGCGTCTCTGCAGGCCTCAAACAAGCGGCTCGGAAGCGACCTCGAAATGCTCAAGGACACGATCGGCATGATCGGCAACCGGGGCGAGGACTGGCTCGAGAGCCTCCGGCTCCTGCACAAGGCGCAGAAGCGCGAGAATGACCGGCACGCACTGCTGCTGCGCGGGCACGCGCGCATCGTCCTGCTGCAGCTCATCCAGCACTTTGACCTCGACAAGACGATGCGACTTAACACGGCCGAATGGCGCGCGGCGGAGGCCTTCTTGTTGGCGGGCTTCCCCGACGTCAACCTTGGGGCGCTCAAGGAGAAGGCGGCGCACGGCGGCGTCGCACTCTCGGACCTCGAGCCGCTGCTCCTCGATCACCTCGAGAAGCAGGGGGCATCCATGCAGCTCGAGATGCACCAGCCAAGGGCGCAGGCGGCGCTGTTGCAGGCATAGTTTGACCTTTTGTTTGAGTGCACGCTGTCGCGGATGTTACCAGTACTCAGTTTCTTATCAGTTATCCGGGTCGTGCTGTTGTGTGCTGACGCCGCGCACCGGCTCGGTCTAACGTCAATCTGCCAGTCGCGCGCTGGACGGCGCCCGAGCGATCGTCACAAATACATGCTATAGTAGCATTCTTGATTTTATAGATTATACGGCGCGACGGCGGCCGACGCGGCCCGCGTCGCCTCGCCTCGCGCACCGGCTAATATACCGCTGCCGACGTGGCGCGCCCGCGGCCGCGCGCCGCGCGCGGCACTCGCCCTTCCGAGTTCCGAGTTCCGTCGCAGTCTCGCGCGCGGGCGGCGCGGGCGGGCGGCGCGCGCGGATCGCGGACCGTGCGCGAGGGGGCGAGGCTGCGCGCCTGCTCGCTCCCGCAGGCGGTTCGGTTCGGCCGGGCCGGAGCGGTCAGACCGCGGACCGCGCCGCGCGGTTCGGCCTTGACCCACGCGCTAGACGCGTGACCGGCGTTATGTCGCGCGATAGCGGTACGCGGAAACCCGGCTGCCGCGCCGCTGCGCGGGCGGGATATCGTACAAGTCGTAACAAACCGGAAACCGCGAAATACACGCCAGGCGGTCCATGATTGTTCGGTCTATGCAGTCATGCACCATCGACCATGGGACCATGGCTCCAACCTCCATGCGGCATTATGGTTTATGCGGGCTATCCCATGCGCCGGCCGACTGCGTCACTGCGACCCTATAGCGACCCAATAGACCCTAGTACGCCACAGGTCCACTCAGAGCCCGGGATAGTCCCCACTCGTGCGCCTCTCCTCAGCCGCGTCGATCTTGGAGGCCCACACTAAGGCCCGCACGCTCGCTCACCCGAGAACATGTACCAACATGGACGACCCCACCCTTCGGAATTCGCGCGCCTGCGAGCGCTCGACATGGCGCTCGAGATGTACCAACATGGACGACCCCACCGTTCGATTCGTACGCCGAGGAGCGCTCGACCGTTACGCGACCGACCACATGAGCGCCGCGCTCTCCGCGGTGCCGGTTCGCGCTCGGCCCGTAAAAGCGTTTGGATGGGCGCCGCCAATGCTTTCCGTCCTGTCAAAGCGTTTGGATGGGCGCCTTGGCCTTCTTTGCCGTAAGGGAGGGCAGCCGCGGCATCATACTACGCAGCGCCGCCGCAGTGCTCGGGCGACTCGGGTTCTGCTCGCTCGACGCGTCCACCGTCACTCCGCGCACGTCGGAGGCCACGAGGGCTACGCGCTGCTCCGGGGAGAGCGCCGCGAGGCCACCGCGTAGGATGCCCACGTGGCGGAAGCCCGCGCGCACAAACTCGAGGACGACCATGCGCACCTGATGAGGGAGCTCATCAGAGGTCATCAGAACATCATCAATCACCATCAGTGGCCATCATCCCTCATCTCGAGGACGAGCAGGCGCACCTCTTCGGAGGTGAGCCGCTCCGCATCAGGAGCCGCGCTGCCCTGAGCGCTGCCCTTCTTGACGGCGCCGACGACGCTCTTGGAGCCGGAGGCGTCGTTCGGGTCGTTGGCGGTGACGAAGGCGAGAGTAAAGCCGCCCTCTGCACAGATGTCGAAGAGCTCCTGGCGCACGGCCTCGCGCGCGTCAGCCCCGCGCGCCTCGGCTGGCGGCAGGTGCGACGTGAGTGCAAAGTGCGCTGCCTCAAAATCTCGATGCGATCTCAAGTCGATCACCCACACCCCGCTGCTGAGCACCTCAGGCGGCTCGAGCCAAGCGCACGCGAAGCACGCCGCTGGCGGACGAGCCGCACACCAAGCCGCGTCGAGCGCGGCGCGCAGCGTCACGGGTAGCGTCGTATTGAGCACGGCGGCCGCAGCATGCAATCGATCGGCCTCCACGACGCTCGGCACGCTCAGCTGGGCACTGAGCGTGCCCGCGAGGCTGCTCGCAGGCACGCCGAGGAGGCGCGTCTCCTCCCGCAGCAGCAGCGCGCACAGCAGCAGGACAGGCTGGCTTTTGGGCACGGTCGGAGACTCCCACAGCGCAAGCTCGATGAAGCGCACGACCGCCGCGGGCGCCGCCGCGGGCGCCAGCAGCCCAAGCATCAGGCGGGAGAGTGCCTTCAAGATCCCAGGCGCCGCGTGTAGGTGCTCAGCGAGCGCGGGAGACTCCCATCGAAGGAAGAGCATCACGTGGCTCAGGAGCGTCTCATTGGGCGCCGTCGCGGGCGCGCCCGTCGGCCCGAGTCCCCAGGGAGCGCCTGCGATCACCGCGGGGGTCAACTTGGCGAGCACGGCCGACATGGCGTTGAGCGTCTCCGCTCGGTGAAGGGCGAGTTGCATGCGGCCGAGGGCGCCGTCGGCCGGGTCGCCCGCATGCAACACCGCAAGCAGCAGCACGGGCGCGAGCAACGGAGCGATCGCCAAATCGGCCGAATAAGGCAGGCGCGCCTTTTTGAGCAGCACGAGTAAGTGGAAGGCGAACTCCTGGCACAGGAGCGCGAGCGCGCCGTCGGGCAGCGCGCTCACCCGCTCGCCGAGCGCGCCTAGCAGGGCCGCCTGTGCGTCCGCCTCGAGCTCTGCCTGATTGGGCAGCGCCGTGCTGAGCAGTGCGCGCAGCTGCGGCGCCTGCTGCTTGAGCCTCGGCATCACGTGGATGCCGAGGGCGCGCTGCCAGAGCGTCCAGCGGTGCGCGACCGGTGTGCCCACGCGGCACAAGGACGTGGCGAGCGAGGGCGTGGGCGGCTGCGCGTGCTTCCCTGGGCGCTCAGCCAGCCACGCAGCGACGCTCTCGGCATGGCGCGCACGCAGCTCGACCGCCAAGGGCGTCAGATCGCCCTCGTCGTCCGCCGTGTACGACACGCCATCCTGGCTGAGCAGTTGACGAATCTCGGAGGGCTCGAGATCGCTGAGGGCCACCTCGAAGCCCGCATCCTGACTCGGGTTGAGGAGCGACGCCGCCGGCCAGCGCACGTCGGGCGCCGTCTTGGGCACGTCGGGCAAGCGCGCCGCCGCCGCTGCCGCGGGGGTCGAACCGACAGCGGCGGGGGCGCTGGAGGGCCGGGCTGTCGACAGAGCGGGGATCAGCAATGAGCCGATAGCTGCCTCGTCGGCGGCGTCTGCGGCGTCCGCGGCCGCGCGCGCCGCCGCCTCCGCCTCGGCCTCGTCCGCCAGCCCTCGGATGCGAGCATGCTCCGCGGAGAGGTCAACAGGGGGGGCGGCCGACGCGGCCGACGGCGGCGACGGGGCGGACGGGGGCGAGCGCGCCGCCGCTTTGGCCGCACGCGCCTCCGCATCCTGTCTGACCTTCTCAGCCGCCGCCCGCGCCGCGAGTGAGTCGACACTCAGCGTACGAGCGAGCTCCTCCTCGGCTGCCTTGTCAGCCGCTGCCTTCTCAGCCGCCGCCTTCTCGGCCGCCGCCTTCTCGGCCGCCGCCTTCTCGGCCGCCGCCGCCTCAGCCGCTGCCTTCTCGGCCGCCGCCGCCTCTGCCGCCGCCTTCTCAGCCGCTGCCTTCTCCGCCACCGCCTTCTCAGCCGCCGCCTTCTCGGCTGCCGCCTTCTCAGCCGCCACCTTCTCGGCCGCCGCCGCCTTAGCCGCCGCCGCCTCAGCTGCCGCCGCCTCGGCCGCCGCCGCCTCAGCCGCTGCCTTCTCGGCCGCCGCCTTCTCGGCCGCCGCCGCCTCAGCCGCCGCCGCCTCAGCTGCCGACTTCTCAGCCGCCGCCTTCTCGGCCGCCGCCTTCTCCGCCGCCGCCGCCTCGGCCGCCGCCGCCTCGGCCGCCGCCGCCTCCGCCGCTGCCTTCTCGGCCGCTGCCTTCTCCGCCGCCGCCTTCTCGGCCGCCGCCTTCTCGGCCGCCGCCGCCTCAGCAGCCG
>Ga0210247_100180_pt1 | contig 55241 bp, 28 predicted proteins | sample ChrtobMetP3_16mM_FD_155449 | JGI IMG/M metagenome (GOLD analysis project Ga0210247, IMG submission 155449) | Chrysochromulina tobin associated microbial communities from unialgal haptophyte culture, Seattle, Washington, United States - P3_16mM | ecosystem: Host-associated > Algae > Haptophytes >... | reverse complement strand
GATCACTTCCCGCAAGCGCGTGTTTTTTCAGGCGTGAGTCGGGGGTTGTCTGTCTAGAACACCCTTTGCGCACTCCGCGTGCGACGTCTAAGGTTACTCACCACTACTCAAGTAGTCACTCTTTCCCTCGACGCACACTCCAGTGCCCCCAAACCCGGCCGTCGAGCCCCTCGCGGTATCGTTTCTCAATTCCTTCTTCTGGTATGAATTAGATAATTTTCACGCGGGCGGTTAATCTCAGAGAGGCTTCCCTCTCCCGGTGTTCCAACGGGGGTGGGGAAGAATAATCCCACTAAAGGGTTTCGTCGCGCTTTCGCGCGCCGCTCTGCTGCTGTGTCACATTCGGGACACAGGGGTACGGTACGTACTGGATCGGTCATTAAGATGCCCGTCGGGTTAGCACTTCCTCTCGGGAGCGTGCGGACCATTGGGTAAGTGAGGTCCCGTGTCCGAGACCGGGAGCATAACGCTATTAGCGCTACGAACCATTCTCCGTCCAGGGACGCCCTGACAGGGTATAGGCGCGTGGGGCGGCGGACTCAGACCGTCAAGTCCACCAGGCCACGACGCCACCCGCCTATGCTGCATGCGCATGTCGCGCGCCGCGCGCGCGCTCTCTTGCCTCTCAGTCGCGCTGCGGCGCGGCCCTGGACTGCCTGACGTGGGCGCGGACCTCTTGGATACACGCGCCCACATTGCGCTCCACCGCCTCCAGGGCGGGGAGCACCATCTCACCATCTGTACCCACGTGGCCGAGGGCGGCATCTCGTGTGCCCGCTCCGCCGTCCGCCCTTGTCGGGACGTCCGCGGGGTTGGCCTTTGACGGCACCCAGTCGCCGTAGAACCAGCAGCGTAAGGCTGCCATCTGTGCATGGAACATCTGTTAGAACATCTGTGGGGTGCCGCCTCTCGGCAGCCCCCTCGGTGAGCAATCACGAGGTAATCGTGATGTAATCATGATGCAATCATGATCAGGTTGATGAGCCATCACTGGCACTCAGCCTCTTATGCGCTCGTAGCCGGCGGTCGGCGGCTCGGCGCGCGTGGCGCGCGAGCGAAGCGCAGGCCGCCTCTCGGCGGCCCCCTCGGTGAGAAATCATGACGTAATCATGATGAAATCATGGTCAGGCCGATGAGCCATCACTTGCACTCAGCCTCTGATTCGCACGTAGCGAGCGGTCGGCTCGCGTTGCGCGCGAGCGAGGCGCAGGCCGCGCGGTGGGAAATCGAGACGTAATCATGATGCCATCATGATCAGGTTTTTTATGAGCGATCAACGGCGCTCAGCCTTCGTAGCGGGCGGGCGGCGCGCGTGGCGCGTGATCGTGTGCGGACAGCCTCTCGGCGGCCCTTCGGTGAGCCACACCACGATGTAATCATGATGCCATCATGATCACAGGCTGATGAACCGATGAACCACCACTGGCACTCAGCCTCCGAAGCGCTCGTTAGGGGGCGGTCGGCGCGCATGGCTAGCGAGCGAGGAGCTGGCCGCCTCTCGGCGGCCCCCTCGGTGGGCAATCACGATGTCATCATGATGTCATCGTGATCAGGTTGATGAGCCATCACTGGCACTCAGCCTCTGATTCGCACGTAGCAGGCGGTCGGCTCGCGTTGCGCGCGAGCGAGGCGCTGGCCGCCTCTCGGCGGCCCCCTCGGACGTGAGCAATCATGACGTAATCATGATGTCATCATGATCAGGTTGATGAGCCATCACTGGCACTGTCAGCCTCTGATTCGCACGTAGCGGGCGGTCGGCTCGCGTTGCGCGCGAGCGAGGCGGTGGCCGCCTCTCGGCAGCCCCCTCGGTGAGCAATCACGATGCAATCATGATACCGTCATGATTGGTTGATGAGCCACACCGCGGGCACTCAGCCTCTGATTCGCTCGTAGCGGTCGGTACACTGCGATCGTCGCGCGCGGCCACCTTTCGGTACAGCCCGGTCAGCGAGCAGACACGAGGTAATCCATGATGCAATCATAGTTGAGATGATGAGCCACCGCGGTGATCGGCCGTGTGGCCGCCACTCGGCGTCCCTCTCGGTACCCTCTCGGTGTGCGATTAGTGTGCGATCCGAGGTGATCATGATGCACTCATGATTGATATGATGAGCCATCGCGGGCAGGGCAATCAGCCTGCTACGCGATCACGGTTCGGTAGCGGGCCGTCGACGCATCTTGCGCGTCGTTGCGGTGCGGTGCGGTGCGGTGCGATGCGGTGCGGTGCGGTGTGGTCTGCGGGTATACGCTGAGGTGTACAATCGTCGCGCAGCGAGCGAGCGGAGCGCGGGCCGCCTCTCGGCAGCCCCTCAGTGAGCCATCACGGTACCCTCGGTAGCCCCTCGGTGGGTGATCACGATGTAATCATGATGCCATCATGATCGGGCTGATGAACCACCACTGGCATTCAGCCTCCTATGCGCTCGTTAGGGGGCGGTCGGCGCGCGTGGCTAGCGAACGAGGCGCGGGCCGCCTCTCGGCAGCCCTTCGGTAGCAACTCGGTGGGCAATCACGATGTGATCATGATGCCATCATGATCAGGTTGATGAGCCATCGCTGGCACTCAGCCTCTGGTTCGCATGGGAGCAGTCTGTTGGCGCGCGTGGCGCGCGAGTGAAGCGCTGGCCGACTCTCGACAGCCCCCTCGGTGAGCAATCACGATGCAATCATGATCGAGTTAATGAGCCATCACTGGCACTCAGCCTCTGTGATGCGTTCGTAGCGGGCGGTCAGCGCGCGTGGCTATAGCGTGCGAGGGGGTCGGCCGCCTCTCGGCGGCCCCCTCGGTGAGCAATCACACCGTAATCGTGATGCAATCATGATCAGGCCGATGAGCCAACAATGGCCCTCAGCCTCTGATTCGCTCGTAGCGGTCGGTCGGCCCGCGTTGCGCGCGAGCGTGGCGCTGGCCGCCTCTCGGCGGCCCCCTCGGTGAGCAATCATGACGTAATCATGATGTCATCATGATCAGGCCGATGAGCCATCACTGGCCCTCAGCCTCTGATTCGCACGTAGCGGTCGGTCGGCCCGCGTTGCGCGCGAGCGAGGCGCTGGCCGCCTCTCGGCGGCCCCCTCGGTGAGCAATCATGACGTAATCATGATGTCATCATGATCAGGTTGATGAGCCATCACTGGCCCTCAGCCTCTGATTCGCTCGTAGCGGTCGGTCGGCCCGCGTTGCGCGCGAGCGTGGAGGCGCTGGCCGCCTCTCGGCGGCCCCCCCTCGGTGAGCAATCATGACGTAATCATGATGTCATCATGATCAGGCCGATGAGCCATCACTGGCCCTCAGCCTCTGATTCGCACGTAGCGGTCGGTCGGCTCGCGTGCCGCGCGAGCGAGGCGCTGGCCGCCTCTCGGCGGCTTCCTCGGTGAGCAATCATGACGTAATCATGATGTCATCATGATCAGGCCGATGAGTCATCACTGATTCGCTCGTATAGCGGGCGGTCGGCGCGCGTGGTGCGCGATCAACTGGCCCGGGCCGCCTCTCGGCAGCCCTTTGGACGGTGAGCAATCACGATAGCCCACTAATCGCCTGAGCGGTCGCAGTACGCGAAAACTACGCAGCCGGCGTAACCGACGCCATCTTGAGCGCGCCGTCTTGGCCCTGAGCTGGCTATGCGGCGCTGCGGACCTGCGGCGTGCGTCCCTAACTTGCGCGCGGGCGCCGTCGCGGGCGCGCGGTGTTTTTGCCTTGTCGCGAGCGCCGTAGCGAGCGCGCTGACCTGAGCGCCATCGCGAGCGCGCCGTCTTGGACCTGCACTGGCCATGCGGTGCATGGTTGCGCTTCCATGCGCTCGTTTTGTCGCGCGCGAGCGCCATCGTGGGCACCTTCTGGCCCTGTACTGGCGGTGCTGCGCGCGTGCCCCGGGTTCGTCGCTCGTAATTTATCGCGCGTGGGCGCCGTCGCGGGCGCGTTGACCCGGCGCTGTCGCGAGCGCTGTCGCGAGCGCGCAGACTTGGCCCGGCACTGGCCTTTGTTGCCTGCTCGCGTCGGGTATTTATTGCGCTCGCCAGAAGGGTAGAGAGGCGCTCGGTACTTGCGCCTCACACAGCCTTTTCACAGCCTGATCGCCTCTCTGTGCTCCGTGGTTTTGTTCTCCGACGCGCCCATGCAAGGCGGCGGGCTAGAAGAATTCAGCGAGGCATGCGTGCTGCCGCTCACCGATGATGGCGCGCCCATCTCTATGACGCTTTTCGACCCGAGCGAGGAGCTCATCTGGTCGGTGAGTGGTTCGGGCATGATCTACTCGCACATGCTGCCAACCGCCGAGCCGTACTCGGCGTTCCGCGCAGACGCGGCGGGTGGCGCGCCCGTGCTCGGGCTCTTCCCGAACCCGTACGGGGTCATCGCACTCATGCCCGATTCGGTGCGCTTTTTCGCCAAGGGCGGCATGCAGCAGGCGGACGTGCGGCTGCCGGAGCTGCAGGTGAACACCTGCGGCTGTCTCACGCCGAGCTCATCCTCGGCCAAGCTGGCCATCGTGAGCGCCTTCAACCCGGTGCAGCCCACGCTCTCGCTGCTCGACCTCACGACCGCCACGATCACCGCCAGGCTGCAGCTGTCGCTCGACGCGCCCCCGAGCCTCGCGCGCTACGACGAGCAGATGCGCGTTCTGCTGCTCTCGGGCGCCGACGGCAATGTGAGCGCGTACGACCTGCGCGCGGGCGGCGCCAAGCCGGCCGGCAGCTGCCCCCTCTTCAGGGGCAAGCAATCCGTCGTGTGTGACTTTGACGTCGCGGGCTCATCCGTGGTTGCCTCTGGTGCGCCGATGAGCGCTGATGAGTGCTGATTGCGTTTGAATGTGTCTCGCTGATCGCCGGCTGGGCCTTGTGTCCCTCAGCGCTGCGCTCGCAGCTCGGTCCCCTCGGGCAGCCCGAGTTGGTCTTCGATCCGACGCTGCGCACGCTCGACTTGCGTACGATGCGCCCGACCGCCGAGATCTTCTTCGGTCAGGGCGCGATGCGCGTCAAGTGGTTCTTCGACCAAGCCGGGCCCAAGGTGCTCGCGGCGGCGGCCTCGGGCGAGATGCATCTGCTTGAGGCGCGTGGCGGCATGGCGGCGCCCTCGTCGCTCATGATCTCGACTGGAGAGGGCGAGCAGCTCTGTTCGCTCGACGTCTCGGCCACCGCGCAGCTGCTGTGCGCAGGACGCACCTCGGGCTGCATCTCCATCTGTGCCCTCTCCGCGATACCGGTAGAGTCGCTCCAGGCCAACCCGTACGCGCAGCACCCGGAGCCCGTGGAGCCCGCGGACGCGGACCAAGTGCCCTACATGCCGCTCGAGAGCCCTGTGGGCACCATGCGGCTGCCTCCTACCCCCGAGATGGGCATGGGCGAGACCCCGGCGGTTACCCTGGCCTCCTCCTGGCCGCCCCACCTCCTCGGGCGGAGAGGGAGCCGCACCGTGGACCCCGAGGGCTACTTGCGAGCCCTCGCCGCCGAGCACAACCTGCCTGCCTCGTACATCGCCTTCGGTTCGGTCTCGTGCGAGATGTATCGCAACACGATCCAACGCCCTCCCAACCTCGCGCTCCCCCCGTACCGCCGCCCAGCAGCGCCCGCCTCCGCCGGCACCACGGCCGCGCAGCATGGCGGCGCGCCCGACGACACCGATGAGAACGCGCGCCAGCTGCCGGCTGCCTTTGCGGCGCTGCGACGTCCCAAAGTGCCCTTAGGCAAGTTTGGACTCGCTGATGACTTTTCATTCTCAGAGCATAACCAATCCGAGCACCTGTGCGCGCTCGACAACACCGTGCCCAACTGCTACTGCAACGTGGCCTTACTGATGCTCTACCAGCTGCCGTGGCTGCGCGTGCACTGCCTGGGCTCCCTGATGAAGTCGCAGTTCGTGCTCTCTGACGAGCTCGGCTTCCTCTTCGCGATGATGGACCGCTCACGCGGCGCCGCGTGCCAGCCGCGCAACTTCCAGCGAGCCCTGCACCAGGTACGTTGATTGCCGCGGATGACCTGCCTTGCATGCAAGTGCTCACCACAGCGCGCGTGCTCCGCCGAGCGAGCCCTGCACCAGTCTCGGGAGGCGACCGCCCTCAAGCTCGTCGACGCGGTCGACCTGCAGGGCAACGTGCGCGACCATTCGGAGGGCCTGCCGCACGTGATCAACCAGTTCTGTGCCTTCCTTCTCGAGCAACTCTCAAAGGAATCGCGAGAGGCTACCAAGGAGCAACAGCGCATGCAAGTCGAGCGTGCCGAGCGTGCTCGTAAGCTCGCGGCGAAGCACGAGCGCGGCCTGCATGCAAGTGCTCACCACGGCGCCCTCTCCCCACTTCCCCACAGGCAAGCTCGCGGCGAAACACGAGCGCGACCTGCTCGTGGGCGCGTTACCGGTAGGAGGTGCCGCCGAGCATGAGCGCAAGGGCAAGGAGAGGCTCACCCTTGACGCGATCGTGGCGCGTGAGTACGCCGAACGCCTCGCCGCATCGTCCACAGCATCGTCCACAGCGAGCGCCACGACCGGTGCCGCTACCGCCGGCGACGCGTCCGCGGCGGGCGGAGGCGCCGTAGCGGGCGCGAGCGCCGGAAGCGCCGTGCCGGGCGGGGTGGGCGGCGCCGCTCCGACTGTCTTCGATATCCTCTTCCAGAGCGTGTGGGAGGAGACGACGAGCTACCCGGGCACGAACCCGGCGACCGCCCTGCCGATCGCGCCCGTCTCGCGCGAGGTACGATCCCTCGTCGTGCCGCTCCAGCTGCCCGAACCGCCCGAGGAGGCCGCTAAGGCTGAGGCCGCTAAGGCCGTCCCAAAGGCGCCCCCCTCGGCCGATACACCAGCCGCGGCCGAGGCGCCGGTGGCGGCCGCGGCGGCCGCTTCAGCTAGTGACGATGTGGAGCCAGGCTCGTTTGTTGCGGCGCTCCGCCACTGCGTTTGCCGCGAGTCGTCGACGCGCGCATGGTGCGCCGAGATGGGCAAGTACCGGCACGCTCGCGTGTCTCGGAGCCTGATTGAAGCGCCCAATGCGCTGTGGCTGCACACGTCGGCGCTGCCGCCGAGCACTATGGAGGCTTGGGAGGCGTCTCACAAAGGGTCGCCGTGGCTCCCATCCAGCTTCCATCTGCAAGTGCCCACGGCGGCGCGACAGACCGCCGCCGCCGCCGCCGCCGCCGCCGCTGCCGGTGCCGCGCCGGACCCGGCGGCCCCTCTAGCCTCGGCAGCCCCTCCACGTGTCAGCCTGCAGCCCTTCGACGTGGCGGGCGCCGCAGGCGGGGGCTCCGTCCGCCGGTACACCCTCCGAGCGCTCGTGTCGTTCACCCAGTCCGCGCTTCCGAACGCCTCGGACGGCTCGGGTCACCTCGTGCTCTTCTTTCGCGTGCCAACACGGCCAGCCACGTTAGATGAACTCGCCCTCGAGCTCAGCAAGCTGTCCATCGCACGCGCGCTGCGCAACGTGGGCGACATAGCCGGCGCCGCCGCGGCGCCTGGCACCGCCGCCGACGCCGCGCTGGCCGCGGTCGCCGCGGCCGCCGCGGCCGCTGGCGACGGCGGCGCAATCTCCGCCGACGGGCGGCCTGAGGTGGAGATGGTCACATGCGTCACGCCGCGAGAGATGGGTGCCGCTTTCGATGGCCCCGGCCGTTGGTATGCTTGGAACGACTTCGAGTTACGCCCTCTGCCGGAGGCGGAGGTACTCACTGCACTGCGCACTCGCAATGGAAGAGGCCCTGATTGCTTCCCTCATCTGAGGACACTCCTGATTGCCTCCCTCATCAGGTGCTCACTGCGCACTCGCAATGGAAGCGGCCCTGCGTCGCCTTGTACACTGCCGAGGACCTGTCACAGCGGCTGGCCGCGCTGCCGCTCGAGGCGCCGGCGACGATCGAGAGCGCTGCCGAGCTCTCTGATGACTTCAGCCTCTCTGTGCCGCCACGTGCGACGAATACCCTTGGTGAAGTGCTCGTGCCCACGTTCACACCTCTCGCGCTGTCCGAGCTGCCCATTCGCAGGGGCTTCAAAGTGGCCATCGACGCGGAGTTCGTCGCGGTCAGCCGCGAGGAGACGCGTCTCGATCAGCGGGGACGCACCGTCGTGGTCAAGCCCGCGCGCCTCGCCCTCGCCCGCGTCTCGTGTGTACGCGGCGAAGGGGCGAGGGCGGGCATCCCGTTCATTGACTCGTATGTGCAGCAAGCCGAGCCTGTGATCGACTACCTGACGCGCTTCTCGGGGCTGCAGCCGGGCGATCTCGACCCATCCGTCTCGCGCCACCACATCGAGACGATGAAGGCGGCGTACCTCAAGCTCCGCCAGCTCATCGATGCGGGCGCCACGCTGATCGGGCACGGGCTCCAGAAGGATTTCGAGATGATCAACGTGGTGGTGCCCAAGGAGTCGGTGATCGACACCGTCGACCTCTTCTGGCTGGTCGGGAACCGGCGCATGTCCCTGCGCTTCCTCGCGTGGCACGTACTGGGCCAGTCCATGTCCACCAGGATGCACGACACGCACGACTCCATCGAGGACGCGCGCACGGCGCTCGCGCTCTACAACAAGTACGTGCAGCTCGAGGCCGAGGGGCTGGTCGAGGAGACCCTGCAGCAGCTCTACGACATCGGGCGCGACACCGGCTGGGAGGTGCCCGATGGCTAACCTGGCGCTCACGCCCGCACCCTGAGCGGGAGGGGAGGTGGTGCGTGCTGGCCGCTGCGCGCGCGGCGCGCGCGACGAAGACGGACGACACGGCCAGGCCGCCGGTGGACGGCGGAAAGCTCATCATACAGTGATACAGAGCACAATGTCTGGACGGTCGCTTCTATCACATGTGTGTAAATGGCGTGGCCGTAGGCGGGTTCCCTTTTGAGCTATTGTAATCCGTGTTCACCGGTGGGCCCAAGCATACAGACATTGCTCATTGGTAAGCTATAGGACCGGACCTCCGGACCGGAGCGACGAAGGACGAACGAGCATCAGGCGACTCGGGCCGGAGGAGCAACGCAACCTGCGGAAGCTGAACCGTCGCACGCGGACGCAAATATTAGTAAGATCGGACACCAAGCGATGGTGCGTCGTGTGGCGCGAAAAGCGTAGCATCACGCATCCGCGTTGCGCGTACTAACACAGTGGGGCATCTTTACCGAGACCCGAAGCAGGTGCACGCAGGTCACCTACTTAAATGGCCAGGAGCCTCCTGCGCATCCACCAAAAGATCGCGCTTGCTTCGCGCGTGGTGATCTCGGTGGTACTCAGCGTGGAGGTACGAGTAAGCTTCGTGCTTGAAGGTCCGCTTGCTGCCCTCTTTGAGGGCGCGCGGAAAGAGGGCATTCACGAAGTTGGACAAAAAGAATTGCACGAAGTCCGGCGCACGGTTCTTAATCTTAACCGCAGCAGAAAGCGCCAAGCGGCCGCGCATGCCCACGTTGTTGAACCAGTACTGGAATATGGTTCCGACTTTGCACTCGCCGCTCGCCAGCCGCACCCGCACCGCGTCTGCAAGGGCAACGGCGCCGCCATCGCCAATGTCGTTGCCGAACAGCTCGACGAACTGCAGCTCGGGCGCCATGCCCATGGCGATGAAGGCCGCGAAGGATTGCAGGCCCGCGTCCCCCAAGTCGTTGGCGAAGAGGAACATCAACTTGAGGCCGGGCGCGGCGCCGCTGACCAGCGCGCTGCCGAGGGCCTCGACGCCGCGTGGGCCGAGGTGGTTGAATCCAAGGAAGAGCTGCTCGAGCTGGGGCAGCGCGCCTGAGGAAAGGACGCCACTGATGGAGGCGAGATGCTCGTCGGTGAGGCCGGTAAAGTTGAGATCAAGCCTCTTCAGGTTGACGCAAAAGTTGAGCGCCTGGCCGAGCCGCTCTGGCGAGTGCCACGGGTCCATAGGGTGGAAGGGGATGCCGAAGAAAGAGAGCTCCTTGACACCACCGAGGACGGCGCGTGCCGTCTTCTTGTACTTTTCAAGCACCTGCACCCGGTCGGCGCCGTTGGTGAAACTGCACTTCTTGAAGAGTTCCTCCATCCGCTCGGGCGTTGTCGGCAGCCTGCGAAGTGCTGCACGCTGCTTGCCGAGGTCGATAACGAGGGGCCAACCCGCCTGCTGAAGGCGGAACGTCTTGCAGAGCTCCGCAGAGCACCGTTCGTACGTCGTCCAGCCGCGGCTGTCGTACGTGCGATTTGCATCGAACGATTTCGGCAATTTCTTGGGCAGCTCGGTGAGCAGAACGACCGTCGTCTTGGCGTGCGCGTACCACAAGTCAAGCGTGCCCAGTGCAAATTTCGCCGCCTGGGCATGCGCCTCTGTTCGGCTGTCGCGGTAGCGCTCGGCCGCGCGCCGCTGGTCCTCGGTGCGCTCCTCCTCTTTGACGAGCTCGGCCGGAGTCCACAGCTCTGGATCCTTCTGAAAGAGGGAGGCCCAGTCGAAGAAGACGCCCATGTCGCGAAAGCCGTAGGCTTGGCACACGCCGAGCAGTCCAGAGCGGCGCAGCACGCCGAGGCTTGGGAAGAGGGTCTTCAGCCGTGTGCACAGCAGCCGCAGCTGCTCGCCGTCGCAGTCCGGGTGCCTCGGCTCCAGCCAGCAACTGCGAGTGCACGCGGGGACATGCGGACCGTGTGAGAGGTGGGCGCCGGCATCGACACAACGAGGGGGATTGCGACTCAACGAGGGGGCATGGGCGTTCGGCGCGACGTGACGCCTACTATGAGACGGCGACGATAGGGAGCAGGTCGTCGACGTTGCGCTTGACAAACTTGCACGAGAAGATCTGGAAGAGCACGCGCAACGCGCGCTTGAACGAATTTCCCTCACCAAGCTGCACCTCGAGCACAAACTCGTAAATCGAATAAAAGTCCACGCCGCGCTTCGCCTGCCGTGAGATCTTCCGCAGCTCGTCGACGCCGATGAAGGCGGCCTCAGGCAGCTCCTGCCGCCGCGGCAGGATGCCGCCGTATTCCTTGTGCACGCTGCTACCTGGCTGGCCGAGCGCGAGCAGCCACGAAAGGCGCACCAGGCGCACCGGCCGCTCGCTCTCCTTGACGCCATTGCCTTCGAGCGCTGCCCAGACCTCATCGTGGCCGAGGTAGCGCCGTGCAGCCACCTGCGCTTCTTCGGAGGAGACGGCAGGGCTCGTACCTCTCGGGTGTGAGAGTGCCACCTCGCGAAGCGATGGGGACGGTTCGATCGTCTCCGATGAGGGAATGCCACAGCAGGAGCACAGCCTGATGCCGACGGTCAGGCACAAGAGCGAGAGTGGGAGGTAGATAACTTCCACAAGCACGACGATTGCACTCAATATGCCCATGATCAGGGTCACGGGCAGGATGCACAAGTGGACCGCGCGGGGCATCGCGAACAAGCCATGCAAGTAGCAGTGCCACGCGAACACATTGAGCGGCACAAAACCGAAGACCAGAAGGGGCGTCGTGATGGGAAAGAAAAAAGCAAAAAGCAGCACGGCCTCGATTACGTAACAGAGGGCGATATGAATGGATGGCTTCCATGGCGGCGCGGTGCCCGACGACGGCGAAATCTTCATTCCCTGCTTGGGCGGCATTTACTGTCCAACAGGGATTCCCACAGGAATGTTTGGGAGGCATTTACTGCATGGGATTAGTTCACACAGGATATCTCCCAGCCCCTTGAGGATATTCAGTGTGGAACTAATTTGGGGTCAATTACCGGGTATAGAGGACCAGGCCGACGTGTTCATGGGGCTCCTCGCCCTCTACGCGTGGCGCCTACTTCAGAGTGTCTTCCTCACGCTTGAGGTGCTCCAACAATTGAGCCGGCAGCTCCGTCAGCAGCTTCGGCAGTGGCGGTCGCTCGACCTGCCTCAAAAGACGCCGCTGCATCTGGGCATCATCATCGCGAGTGAAGATGCGGCCGATGCAGGCGGCGTCGCCGCAGTCGTATGCGCGAGCGCCGTGACAGGCGTGCGATACGTGACGCTGTGCGAAGCGAGTGGCGAGCTTGCTCGCGCGGTGCCGGCGCTGCGTGCTGAGCTGCACGCGCGTGGGCTCGAGGATGCGCAAGTCCTGACCGCGGGCGAGGCACCAGTGACCAGCAGCGAGGAGCTGGCTGCTGGCGCGTTGTGCGTGCGCGTGGTGACGCTCGGGAGCGGCCGCGACGACCTTGTAGTCGCGGCGCAGCGCGTTTGCGACCGCGTCGTGTCGGGACGTCTCGCGCACGACGCCGTCGACGAGGCTGCTGTCGACTCCGAGCTGAGCGCTAACGAGGGGTTCCCAGAGCCGGTGCGCGCGCGCGCGCGCCTGCAGCCTTGTGATGGCCGTCCACTTTCGTTCCCTGTGCTAGCTCCGCCGCCGGCTGCGCGTGCGCCCGCCTCTCTCGCGCCTCTCTCGCGTGGCCAGCGAGCGAGCCTGCTGCGTCCCAAGGCTCACTGTGCCCTCGCGCCTGTGGTCCGTGCTCTGCCGTCGCAGGAGCTCATCCTGCAGTGCTGCCCGGAGCACTTTCTTGGCGGGCTACTTCCGTGGCACTGTCGCATCACGCAGTTCGTCTACCTCGGCGCGCTGCGCCATGCTACGGCCGAGCGCATACGCGGGGCGCTCGTCGAGTATGGCGGAGTGCAACAGAGGCATGGGAAATGAGGAGCGCCCGCCGCACGTGCGGTGTGGGTTGGTGTGTGGGAATTATGACCGGCTCTGTGGTTCATGTCGCAGCACTGTCGCAGCCCAGTGAGCCCAGTTTCGGCACTTTCTCCGATCTTTCGCGATCGCGTCTTCGTCCGCAGAAGGCGCACGTCCGCTGCGTCATGCGGCGCAACACCAGAGCTATGTCGCGGGTGACGGCCGCACTTGCCCTGCTGCAGCCCGTGAGCTCGTTCATGCTGCCGACCATCAGCTCGCGTGGGCTGAACTCCATGCGCAAGATGGGCGGCAGCATGAGCGCAGTGTGCGAGGCGGTGCCCGCGGTGGTCGCCGCAGAGCCTGCGACCCACCCAGCCTTCGACCTGCTCCGGGTGGAGATGATCGACGAGTACACGATCAAGTGCGCCACGTACCGGCACAAGAAGTCGGGCGCGGAGCTCATCTCGGCGCAAGCCGACGACGACAACAAGGTGTTTGGCATCGTCTTCCGCACGCCGGTGACGGACTCGACGGGCGTGCCGCACATCCTGGAGCACTCGGTGCTGTGCGGCTCCGAAAAGTACACGTCCAAGGAGCCCTTCGTCGAGCTCCTCAAGGGCTCGCTCCAGACCTTCCTCAACGCGTTCACTTACCCCGACCGCACGTGCTACCCGGTCGCGAGCCAGAACACGAAGGACTTTTACAACCTGGTGAACGTGTACCTGGACGCGGTTCTGCACCCGCGAGCGACGCGCGACCCGACCGTGCTCGCGCAGGAGGGTTGGCACTACGAGCTCGAGAACAAGGACGATCCGCTCACGTACAAGGGCGTCGTGTTCAACGAGATGAAAGGCGTGTACTCGTCGCCCGATTCCCTCATGTACCGCGCTGCGCAGCAGCTCACGTTCCCAGACAATACGTACGCGGTCGACTCGGGCGGCGACCCGACGGCGATCCCGTCGCTCACCTTCGGCCAGTTCAAGGCCTTCCACGCCGCGTACTACCACCCGGCCAACTCACGCATCTTCTTCTACGGCGACGACAACCTGAGCACTCGTCTCGAGCTGCTCGACTCGTACCTTCAGAAGTTCAACGCCGCGGACGCGACGCCGGCGGCGTCGGAGGTGAAGACGCAGCCGCTCATCCGCAAGCCACGCCGCCTCGTCGAAAAGTACCCGACGGAGCCGGGCTCGCCTCCGACCCACATGGTGATGCTCAACTGGCTCATGCACGAGGAGCCCCTCTCGGCCGACGACGAGCTCGCGCTAGGGGTGCTCGACCATCTCCTTATGGGCACGCCCACCTCGGCGCTGTACAAGCCGATGATCGAGTCCGGGCTGGGCGCGTCGCTCATGGGCGGCGGACTCTCCGATGAGCTCAAGCAGGCCACCTTCTCCATCGGGCTCAAGGGCGTACAGCCCGCGGACGTGCCCAAAGTGGAGGCATTGGCGATCGAGACGCTCAAAAAGGCGGCGGAGGACGGCTTCGAGGCGGACGCGATCGAGGCGTCGCTCAACACGATCGAGTTCTCGCTGCGCGAGTTCAACACGGGCGGCTATCCCAAGGGCCTCTCGCTCATGCTCGGCATCCTGCCGCGCTGGCTGTACGGGAGCGGCTCGCCGACCGAGGGTCTCCGTTTTGAGGCGCCTCTGGCCAATCTCAAGGCGAGGCTCGCCAAGGGCGAGAGGGTCTTCGAGGGTCTGCTCCAGCGCATGATCGTCGACAACTCGCACCTGGCCACCGTCGAGCTCGTGCCCGACGACACGCTCGCCGAGGCACAGAAGGCGGCCGAAGAGGCGGAGCTCGCCGCCGTCAAGGCCAAGATGAGCGATGCGGAGCTGGAGGGGATCATCGCGGCGACCAAGTCGCTCAAGGAGGCCCAGCTCAAGGAGGACTCGGAGGAGGCGCTCAAGTCGATCCCGCGCGTCGGGCTCGCCGATCTGGAGCGGAAGGTGAAGGACTACCCAACCGTCTTCGACACGCTCGCAGGAGGCGGCGAGCTGTTGCTGCACCCACTGCCGTGCGCGGGCGTCGTGTATGCCGATGTGCTGCTCGACATCACCAAGGTGCCGCTGGCGGACATGCCGCTGGTGCGTCTCTTTTCTGAGCTGCTCGACGAGGTGGGCACCTCCGACATGAACGCCGTCGCCATGCAGCGCAAGATCGGCGCGCGCACCGGCGGGCTATCGACTGCGATGATCTACGAGCAGCCTACCGGTCCAGGCGGCACAGTGGCCGACCCCCTCGACCTTGTCGCCTACCTGGCGGTGCGTGGCAAGGCGACGGTGGACAAGTCGGGCGATCTGTTCTCGCTCGCGCACGCGCTGCTCACCGACGCGAACCTCAAGGGTGGGCAGGCGAAGGTTGTCGAACTGCTGCGTGAGAAAAAGTCGAACCTCGAGACAGCCTTCATCTCCAGCGGCAACTCGTTTGCAGGCGCGCGGCTCGCCGCGCGCAACACGCTGCACGGCTACGTCGGCGAGCTCACGCAGGGCGTCACGTACTACGAGGCGGTCAAGGAGATGCTCACGCAGGCCAAGGACGATTGGCCTACGCTCCTCGGTCGGCTCGATAAGGTGCGTGAGACTTTGCTCTCCCAGGAGGGCCTGATCATCAACCTGACCGCCGACCCCGACGCTCTCGACGCCGTGCGCCCGACTGTCGATGCCTTTGCCGCCAAGCTGCCCAAGACCGCCAAGGCGGATCCCACGGCGGTGCCCTGGCGCAAGGCCGTTACGCTCCTCCCCGCCGTCGACGAGGCCTACGCGATCACCACGCAGGTGCACTACGTGGCCGCGGGCATGCGCCTCTTCGAGCCTGGCACCAAGCTCGACGGTGCCTTCTACGCTGTCGCGCGCTTCCTCTCACGCGGCTACCTGTGGGACAATGTGCGCGTCGTGGGCGGCGCGTACGGCGGCGGCTGCTCGCTGAACCCACGCACCGGCGGCTTCGCCTTCTCATCGTACCGGGACCCGAACGTGCAAGGCACCCTCGACATTTATGCCAAGACAGCTGAGGCGCTCGAGAATGCTCACCTGACGGACGATGCGCTCGAGCAGGCGATCGTTGGCGCTGTGGGCGACCTCGACAGCCCGATGACTTCGGAGCAGAAGGGCTTCCGCGCCCTCACCCTCCACCTCACCGGCGTAACCACCGAGATGCGCCAGCAGTACCGCGACGAGGTGCTCGGCACGACGCGTGCGTCCTTCAAGGCCTTTGCCAAAACCTTGCGCGCCAAGCCGTTCAAGGTGGCCATCTTTGGTGCCAAGGACGCCATCGAGGCCGCCAATACCGCGCGCGGCGCCGACGAGCAGATTGCGATCACCCAGCTCTCGTGAAAGCCGATTTTTGCTCTCGCTGGCTTCGATCGCTGGCTCACAAAGAGATTCTCCATCATGGAGACCGATGCAGCTGAGAGGGCTGGAGAGGGGCCTTGCATGCTACATGTAATTAAGCGTTACGCAAAACCCATCTTTGGGATTTCTAACGTTTCGCATTCGGGATCAACAATGTCTGACTTCCCTTGGCCCCCAGAGGACCTAATTATCGCCCTCGAAGAGACCGTTGTGCACGAGGCATCAACCTGCATCAGCCTGCCGCCCATCCATGCTCTAGCCTCGCCGACGCTGACGCTGAATTCGTCAAAGTCCTCGCCGGACATGAGAGTCGCCATGCTGATCACGGACAAGGACGTGCGGCGTGCGTATGCTCCCCACATTCGCCGACGCATGCATAGCCCACCGCCTGCGGGGCCCGTACTCCGCGCCCTCGCAAACGAGTTGCTGCGCTCTTCATCTTTGCCCCTGGTGAGTGAGAAGAGTCCCTCGCTGCCCGAGCTTCGCCATCGGCGATTGTCCATGGAGTCCTTCCAAGAGTCCAAGCAGCCGCGCAAGATGGACCAACCGAAGAGCAGCAGCTCTTCCAACCAAAGAGCAACTCGAACTCGAACGACCAAAGAGCTGAGCGTGAGGGCGGGGACTACTGCCAATGAGAATCCAAGCAGTGGTGCGCTCACCTCCGTGCTGCTCGTCGCCAAAGGCTCGTCGCTGCGCCGCTCGCTCGACGAGGCCAAGGCTGCCCTGCCCGAGCAGCTCAACGCCGAGCGGCAAGCCCAGCGACGCGCGAAGCTCGACGAGTGGCAACAGGCACACAAAGCAGGGCGATGGGTGGCGTGTGAGGAGATCCTGAGCGAGGCGCTCGTCCTCAACCCCGACGACCCGCTGTTCCTCAAGTTGCGCTCGGCTGCGCACCTGGTACGTTGAGTGCCACTGATGACCTGCCTTGCCCTCCCTTGCATGTACGGGCTCACCACAGCGCTCTCGACCCGCTCGCGCACCAGGGGATCCCAAATGGAGGAGCTGTGCGCGAAGCCATCGCAGACGCCCAGCGGCTCGTCGACACGCAGCCACGCTCGCCTTCGAGCTTCACCCAACTGGGGCGGGCGCTCTGCCATGCCGACCGGTACCCTGATGCGGCCGCCGCGCTCCTTGGCGCACTCGAGCTCCAGCCGGACGACTCTGAAGCGCGGCTCAGATTCGATCAGGTCCTCGAAGCGATCCGACGCCATCGACTAGCGATCCGAAGCGATCCCTAGTCGACATGCAGACCGTGCGCACCTCGCGCTTCCCACGGACGCCGCCCATGGAGATGACGCGATGCCAGGCTCCTCCGGTGCCCAGTGTGGAGACCATCGACCCCAAGCACTCGACGGTCCTCATCAGGTGAGTGTGCGACTGATTGCGACCGTGTGAGTGCGACTGATTGCGTCTAGATTGCGACTGATTGCGACCGTGTGAGTGCGACTGATTGCGTCTAGATTGCGTACACGAACCATACATGTACTTGCCGGCTCCTTGAGCCGGCTCCTTGTGTTCTTCAGGTGGTCCCCGACCAAACACGACGCAGGCAACGAGCCCTTCGAGTACCGCGTCGAATTCGCAGTTTTCGCGCCTGCAGTGGGTCCGCTCAAAGATGAGAGAGCCCCTGAGTGGCGCGACGCATACGTGGGCATCCGACGGTTCGCTATGCGGCTCTCCGACCTGCTCCCTGAGACTGAGTACGTCTTCCGCGTGAGCGCGACTAACCAGTCGGGCCGGTCCGCCTTCAGCGGGTACGCGCGCGTCAAGACGCTCAAGGCGCCCAACGTTGGGCTCGTTCGCGAGAAGCTCGGTCAGCTCCCTCGGAGCTGGGCGAAGCTCGAATCTCAGTTCGACGAGATCGCGTCTGGTCTGACGAAGGGCGAGGCGCTCTCAGTGGATGCGAAGGACAAGGCGTGGCATGAGACCGTCCAAGTCCTTCGGCTGCACATGCCTGCCATCAAGCAGTGCTTCCGTCAGTATACGCTGCTCGGCACATTTGGCGAGTGCCCGTTGGACATCTCGCTCGCGCAATGGCGGTGGGCGCTCGCGGAGCTCAAACTCGACACGGCGCCCTTTTCCTCCGCCGAGCTCGACGACATCTTCGAAATTTCGAATCGAACGGCCGGCGAGACGAGATTGCTCGAGCTCACGAAGCTCGGTATGCCGACCAAGGAGGCGGAGGCGCTCATCGCACGCGAGAGCAGCATCTCGCCCACCTTCGAGGACGAGGATGGCGGCCGACAGGACCGGCTGCTCAAGCATGAGTTCGTGGGCGCTCTCCTGCGGGTCGGCGTGATGCGCGCTGTGCTGCTCGAGACATGGGCGCTCAAACGCAAGTCGCTTGCCCTTGCGCTCGACGAGTTACTTAAGGAGCACCTGATCCCGTACTCGGTCGCCGCGGACGCCCCACTCATGCGCAAACTTCTCACGGCGCGGACCGTCCGCGGCGTCCTTGACAAGTGGCGCGACAAGATGGCGATGCCTTTTGGCGCGTACGCGTACGCGGCCGACGTAACAGTCGACGTAACGGAAGCGGGCGAGCCGGATGCGGTCGACGAGCGCCGTGACGAGCGCGCGCGGCTCACAAATGAGCTCACAAAGGGCACCAAGGCGTCCTTGCAGCTCATGAACCTGCTCGACTTGCTCACTCTGCTGCGAGAGGCCCATGTGCTCGACGAGACGCATTGCACGGTGCGTAAGGTGACCTCCCTCTTCGTGCTCGTGAACGTGGACGACGAGATTGACGAGATTGACGAGATTGACATGGCCAAGAGCGAGCCGCGCGGCGACGCTCGAGGCGACGCGAACGTCAAGGCTGCCGAGCTCAGTCTGGATGAGTTCGTCGAGCTCGCGTGCCGCATTGCCCACGCCAAGCTGAACGAGCACCACAATGATTACCACGATGGTTACCACGATGGGGACGATGGGCATACCTGCTCGCTTGAAGGGGTCAAGGGGATGGGCAAGGGGCGGGAGGAGGGCCGGGCGGGGGAGGAGGGGGCGGGAGAGGAGGGGGAGGAGGGGGGCGGGGGCGGAGGGGCAGAGCAGTATGACACGTCCTTTGCCGAGAAGCTCGACGCGTGGTTTGGACTCAGCTTCGTGCCCGCGATCACGAACGCCGCCAAACGGCGCCTCGCCTCGGGCGCAGTCAAGCGCAAGAGGGTTAAGGTTCAAGGGGCTCTCTTCGGCAACATTGTTTTCCGGAGCGAGAGCGGCGAGGCGATCGTCGAACCGAATGAGCGTTAGTACGAGTGAGTAACGAGCGGAGTGAGAGACAAACTACTACAGTACATCTGCACGAGATCGTTACCTGGAATTCGTTAAAATGACCATGCGGTTTCGTCATCCATCACATAATTCGTGTGGATTCGATGTGCTAAAAATACTTTGAGACCTTGCTTTGAGACCTAATTTTGTGGACGCGCCCACTCTCTGCAACTGGCCTCCGAGCTCGCCGAGGACCACGCCTTCTGATAGCGGAGGTCAAAATGCAAAAAGACGGGGGGACGTCACCGATCGACCGAAATGCAGCGTCACCAACAATCGAGGCGCTGCTGCAATGGCTGCCAGCCAAGCGCACCAGAGGGGCGCCAAGGAGGCCAAGAAGCGCGCCGCCAAGGACTAGGAATTCTACTGCTGCGGGAGACGAGGAGGAGATGTTGGAGCCTGTCGAAGGCGTCCATAGTGCCAACATCATCAAGGAGAAGGGAAGGTCCTATGGAATTTCAGTGTTCAACGCGGTTCACAGCTCGTGGGGATTAGGACGTATACCTGGTTGTAAAGTTGCTGGTGTTGCAGCCGACGGCCTGGCAACAAGTTATGGTCTCAAGGTTGGTGACAACCTTCTGTCGATTGACGGGGAGAAATGCACGTCCTCAAAGATTCTTTACAAGACATTGAACGAGCAGGTCGATGGTGCGTCTCTATTCTTCAAGTGGCACAGATCGTTCGAGGGCGACCCTCTTGCAGTGCGCCGTCTACTTAAATGTGGACCGTTCATGTGACGAATATTGAATATTGCCACCGCTCGGGTGGTAAAATTCATTGCAGCGGGCAGACGCACAATCCATGGTCACAATCTACATGCAGTACATCGTGTACGATAATCATTACAAGGCCTTGAGGCCGAGAACCGAGACCGAGGACCTATAACTATCTTCAGATAAGGCCACGTGCTATAGAGTGTGTGCGGGCGCCCGTGCCTCACGTCGATCAAGACTCCTTCGGCCGCCATCACTGCTCAGAGCGGTTCAGAAGCGTGTGTCGCGGACATCGCTCATCCAAGATCCATCCGATCCCGGGTCCGGACAACATGCGATGCGCTAGAGTGTGATTCTAGTTCGTGGAGTTACCCTGGTGTAGTTAGGAATCCTACATATAATCCGGCAAATCACGTCGAGGCGGACAGGGGGGCTGTGCGCGGCGAGCCTGTTGTTCGCGGTTTCGCAAATTCGATAGCGCGTAGTAATTATCGCGCCCGGGACGGGATCCATGGACGGGATCGGGCTTCGGGGACTTAAATCGGGACCGACAACCGCCAAGACCATGTCACGGCAACGTGTCGTCGGACGTCGCACGTCGGCGGCGGCGAGGCGGGGTCGCGGCGGCGCGACGCGAAGAACGCCGGGATCTTCGGACGATCAGCGCAGCGGGACGCGAAATCGCGATACCGCCCGATTTTCAACCCGCGAGTCCCGACCCGCGACCGTACCGTACCGCTACCGGCCTACCGATCGGATAGATAGTCGAATTATGATAGGAATTACTCCGCGTTTCGTCTTTCGACACCGCGGCCGTCGGGGCGAGCGCGACCGTAACTACTACAGCAGTACTCACCGTTTCGCGCGTATGCCGTATGCACGCTTCCTCTGAGGTTTACGCAGTGCACGGTTACGCGATGTCTTCAAGCGTGTCCTGTGCATGGTTGCAGCGTACAGAGCTCTTGTGGACCGTACTATTATGCGTGTCCGTATCGTATACGATATGATCCTGTGGTGCACCTGACGTCATGCCGATATGCGGCCCATGGATCTGGGCGCCATGCTGGAATGCGAAAATGTGGTCCTGGCCTCCCTCATCGCTCGAAGTCGAAGCAGTCGACGATCTCGAGCGCCTCGGCGACACGGCGGAGAGAGCTGAGCAGCGCGACGCTTTCGCGCGCCGCCTCGAGCGGCAGCTTGGGCACGCAGCGCGGTGGAAGCAGCTTTCCCTCAGCGAGCAGCCGTTTGGTCGGTCGAAAGCTGTGGAAGGCCGCGTCGCACAGGATGAAGCGCAGCATCAGCGTTCGCAGAAACGGATCGGCGAGGAAGCTGAGCACCGTTGAGGGGGTAGTCGGGCTTTCGAGGAGCGCCGCGGTGAGCGCGCAGCATGCGTCGGCAAGCTCTGCCTCAGCCTCGCCGTATGCGAGCGCCGAAGGCGGTGCGAGCTCGCACAGCGCGCACAGCGCCGCCACCGGCTCGTTGAGGAAGAGCGTCAGAGCGCCGCCGCCTGCAAGCTGAGCGCGCTTCCGTGCAGCGTGCTCGTACGGCGATGCCGGCCCGGGGGAGAGGAGGCACAGGGTGTGCTGTGCGAAGGAGGCAGCGAGCGCGGGCAGCGGTGCGAAGGCATGCGCGTTGTCCGAGTCCACAACCAGGAAGAGAGGCATGCGCGCAAACGCGACGAGATCGTGCGGAGACAGGCAGCAGTTCCGGAGGGCCCCTGCGCTCGCTGACGGAACGGCAAGGGCCACTCCGCCCATGACGGCGCGTGGCTGCGCGAGGTTGACGTCGCCCGCGCTGTGGCGGGCGTTGTAGCGCGCGCCGTCTTGGGCGGCGGCGCCTGCCATGTTTGGGTCGTCGGCGCCGGCGACGGCGGCAGCGGACCCGGGTGCCGTACGCATCGTCGCGCTGCTCGGTGCAGAGGCGACGCTGCCGTCACTGGCGGCGGAGGCGGTGCGGAGGCCGGCCTCCTGGCCCTGCACCTGTGCGGGCGAGACGGAAGCTGATCCATCGAGGAGAGAGGCGATGGGGGAGGAGCGCCCTGACGAAGACGACGAGACGAGCGTCGCCACCGACGACGTGTCGCCCTTATCTTCCTTGTCCACGCCGCCGCCGCCGCCGCCGCCGCCGCCGCCGTTGGCGGTGCCATTGTTGGCGATGTTGGCGCTGGTTGAGGTCCCGTTGGAGCTATTGCCGCTATTCGAACGCTCGAGTTTGGCCATCGGCGGATGTTTGGGCGCGATGGGCGCGGTGCCCACAATGCTGACCTCGCCCCCGACCATCGCCGGCTCCGCGCTCGGCGGGGGCGCCGCGGCTGCCGCAACCGCCGCCACGGGCTCTGCTGCGGGCTGTGCCACGACCGCTGCCACGGGCGCTGCCACAATCGGTGCCTCGGGCGGCGGCGCAGGCGCGTGGATACCGTCGGCAGAGAGGTAGAGGAGGACAGCAGAGCTCGAGGACGGGAGCTCAGAGAGCGCCGTCGCGAGCACGAGCAGCAGCTGCGGCGCCGTCGTGCGGTGCAGCAGGTACTTGTGAGGGTTGGCGAGCGCCACGGGAGCTGCGCCGGAGGGGGAGGGCATGCATGATGCATTCGTGGACGTGCGGCCGCCGACACCGGCCGAGGCGGCGGAGGAGGCGGGGGCGGGGGCTCCGGAGGCGGCGGCGGCGGCGGCGGCGGCGGCCTGTGAGGTGGCCTTGAGCGCGCCCACGTCCCATTCGACCATGAAGAGCATCCGGAAGACGTCGATCGTCAGCTCGCTCACCTTGGCTTGGGACGCGCACGCCCCTACGAGGATGGCCTCAGAGAGCACGAGGGAGCGCACGGGCAGCCGAGCGCTCGCGTGCACGAGGGCCGCCTGCCGGCGCAGCGCGTCGGGGCGTAGCCGCCTGTGCGGCCGCCGGTCGTCGAGCGCGTCGGCGATTGACGAAATTGACGAATCGCGCGTGGCAAGTGGCCGCTCGATTTGTGAGAAGGCATCAAACTCGTGCAGCACGAGGTTCCACTCGGCCCGCTCGTGCGGGGCGCAGCTGGGGCCGATGGTGATCACGAGCTCGCGGAGCTCGGCCAGCAGCGGCCGCAGCGTGCTCCGCTTCTCGAGCAGAAGGCACACCACCGCGAAGCGCGTGTAGTACCGCAGCTCGCGGAGCGCGAGGGCGTGCTTCTGCTGGCGCTGCTGGCGCTCAAATTGCTGCAGCATGCGCAGCTGCTGCTGCCGGGTCTCGTCATCCGCGCGCGAGTCGGGCGGCGGCGGCGGCGGCGCACCGCGGCACTGCGAGTCAGCCGCGAAGTAGCGCCGCTGCCGGATGAAGTCGTAGAAGGTGAAGGCCTCGTCCAGGTAGCAGGTATCGCCCTTGCGTAGGTAGAAGTGGTAGTAGAGCTGGCCGATGCGCGAGGCCGTCTCACCAATGTGGTGCCGGCGCAGCCCGCCGTGCATCTCGAGCGTCTGCCGGTGCTCCTGCTGGAATTTCCACAGCCGGTTGTACGCGTCAAAGGTGCGCCGGAACCACCCCTCCCACATGCGCTGTCCGTACACCGGCAGATCGCGCAGGCCGTCGAAGAGGATGGCCGCACGCTCTTTGGTTTGCTCATGCTGGTGCAACACCTCTTCCCACGCGCTCTCGGCCATCGGCGGCGGCGGCGGGCGCGCGCGCGGCTCACTTCTTCTCGCAAGAACAACAGAAGGCCCGCCAAGTCAGGAGTTGCCTCCAGGCAACAAGGTCGGACGGTTTCGCCTTCGATGTCATCAACTTGTCCGAGCCGTACATGTTCCTATTCCTGCAAGTTTCCTGCCAGACCCAATTCCCGCTAGACACCGCGCACGATGCCCAACTTCAAAACCGCGTTCCTACGGAGGCACGGCATCAAGACCCCGGAGAGCCCGAGGACAGCCATCTCGGTGACATCTGAACCCGTCGAACCTCTGGTTGGAGTGCTTTCGGCCAAGAATGCGCCGCGCTCAGTCGCCTCCACCGAGGTTTCTGCCCAGTATGCGCCACGTGATGCATTCACCGCGCCACTCGTCTCGACCGAGCGCACCCTCACGTGGCAGCAGAAGCGTGCGCAGCACATGGAGCGCCGGTTGGGCGTTACGCCGCGGCCGAGCTATGAGGAGACAGAGCCTGACAAGGAGCCAGCAAGCTCCCTCGACGTCGCCATCAGCGCCGTCAAGGAAACCAACAAGCTCAGTGAGAAGACCTGGAAGCAGCGAAGGAAGGAGGTCTACCTGATCACCCACTCGGTCGCACTGGCGCCCGTAAACGACGATCCGAGCACCTTTGCGCAGCAGTTCGAGGCCGCCGTCGCCGACGCGCTGCGGTCGCCACGGTCGAAACGAGGAGAAACAGTGAGCGCATTTGCCAATGAGCTCATGGAAGCCGTCGCGTTCTCGCACGAGCTCGAGGCCGAGGTTGCGGCGCGGACTCCGCGAGGGGAGAAGTCATGGACGCAGAAGCGCAAGGACTCTTTCCTCAAGCGCTACGGTCGCGTCCAGGCCGGGCCTCCGAGTACCGATGTGGCGCTCAGCGCAATCAGCCTTGTCACCACTCTCAAGACGCGCACGGCTGACAAGAGCCTTCTTTTGCATGGGTCGCAAGCATTGAGAGAGCACGGCGACGGGCACACCGCGGACGCGTGCGAGGCCGCGAGCGCGTCCCCGGTCGAGCTCATCAGTCCGACGACGAGAGCACTGTTGAGAGCTCGACCGTCTTCACCGCTCCAGTCCCCCGTGGAGCTATCATAAGACCTTGGAGGGGGTTATTGAGCTTCGACCCAACGCTCCAGTCCCACGCAGCGAGATTCGCGGCTCCGAAGATCACCCGCGAAAATGTTTATTCACAACTTCTTCACAACCACAACTTAATTCCTACCAACGATGTCGTCCATCGTTGCGACTTATGGGCGCTCGGACTCGCGCTCGCCACCACCAGGTAGTGGCTCACGGAGCTCTCCACCACGTGCCAACATGCAGCGCTCCCAGCATGGACAGGCACCTCGGCGCTACGAGCGGCAGGCAGCGCCCAACTTTCTCACAGGCCAAGACGGCATCCAGCCCGACATTGAGGCAGTCAAAGCGGCAACCGAAGAAGTTGTGGTAGCGACGATCAACGAGGCTGTCGAAATGGTGGCTGTAGAGAGAACTATCGCTGCCGCGGCCGTCGACGCGGCGACGGAAGCGTTAGTGGTAGCGACCATCGACGAGGCCATCGACGTGGTCGTGACATCAGCGTGGACCAAGGCGCGGGACCTGAAGTCGCGGATCAGCGCTGCGGCAGCGTTTATGGAGATCCAGGATGAGAAGCGCTTCATTGGTTCCGGGCTGACAGCGTGCGTGGTGCTACGGACGTCCCTCGGCGCCCCATACGGCGACGAGCCGAACGGGATGCTGTACGAGAGGTTGCCGCTCGTGGGCAAGGAGAAGCGGCTCGTGCTGCCGAGCCGCGGCGAGATCATTATCGCCGACGGTGAACTGCAGATACACATCTCCGATCAGGTGGGCAACCCGGTGCGCAGCTTGCTGCTCGCGTACGGCCCGCTCAACCCACACACCACCTCGCTGAGCTCGGCGGATGGTAATCTCGAGGTCGAGATCCAGCCGTACCTCGGCACGTCCGAGCCCATCTTTGGGTTGGGCGAGATCCGCATCAAGCTGCCCGGAAACGTGCTTCAGAAGGCGCTCAACCGGCCGCCACCCCCCGGCGCCCTCACGCCCGCCGAGAGGGAAAAGGCCATGCGGAGGGTGAGTACAGGCCGCGCGGCCACTAGTGACGAAGCTGACGAAGCGGCCCGTGCCGACGGTCGCGGCGTCTCCATGACAAGGATGTCGAGGCTCAGCACGGCGAGCAAGCGCGAGGGGAGCGATGGCAGCGGCGGCGAGGCACGGCCGCAGTCACAGATGTCCTTATCGGACGACGTGCCGCGAACCAGCACAGCACTCCGTGGCTCCAACCGGAGTGGCTCCAGCCGGCGCAATAAGTTCAAAGCAGTCTCAAAGACGGCAGTAGGTGCAAAGAGCATGGCGGCAGCAGGCGATGAGCGGTGGTTGCGACGCGCGGTCGAAAACGCGGCCACCAAACCTGACGCCCCTGGCGACAGTGCCGCCGACGCTGCCGGCGCTCGCTCTGGATTCGTCTTCAGGGATGGGGAGTTCGGTCTCGGCTACTATGACGACAGCCCTGCAGCAGACTCGGATGCTGCTGCGGCGCCTGCTGCAGCTGCGGAGGCTGGCCAGCCGTGGGCAGGAGTGGCAGCCCCAACTCCAGCCGCCCCCGTCGCTGACGGCGTCGGCGAAACCCACCTCGCGTACGAATCGCATGAGTATGTGACGCATTTGGAAGTGCCCCTGGGCCCGCGAGCCAGCACCACACGTGGCGGCGGCCGGCGCTATCTGAAGGCGGCCTTGCCCAAGGCAGCCGCAGCAACGACCATGGCGAAGCTAGGCGCGCGACGTGCTGCTGCAAAAGGAGGTGGCGCCGCCGCTGCCTTGGATGCTGCCGTGGCAGCTGCAGGGGCTGTGGCTGCTGGTGATGAAGACGGTGACGGTTCCGCCGGCGGCGAGCGCGGCGCCGCCCACTCTTTCGCGGAGCGTCCTCCCGAACGTCCCTGGAGCCCGGGAGGACTGGAGGGCCTTCCTCCGCCACCGTCGCCAGCGGATCCAGTAGAGGACGAGCCTCACATGATCTTGTGGGCGCCCTCCCCCTCCCCCCCCTCCGCCCCGAAGCAAGATGCCGGGAGCGTGGGCGACGATGAGAGGAGACGAAACGATGTAGCGAATCTACCGCGCCTCCCGATGGCCACCGCCTCTCGCCCGCCAACTGGCCGTGAGTCGCAGAGCGCTCGAGGCGGCGCTCTAGGCCGACGTGAAGCAGCGGCGGCGGCAGCGGCTTCTGAGCTGTCGGCGCCCTTCTCCGCCCGCCTCTCGAGACGCGCCGACTTGAGCGCGGACTCGGTGTCGCAGGACGTCAGCATTCGCGCGCGCTCTCCGCGCTCAACACAGCGCTTGCGAACACAGGAGCCTCTCGCACCCGCTCTGGCGGTGGCGGCCATGCAGGTCCGCCCGCAGTACGCGAGCTGGGTGCATGAGGGGGCTTCAAGTATGGACAAGGCGAGCGGCCGTGGTCAGGAGGGAGCTCGGCGCACCATGGCGAAGCTGCTCAATGCGCTGCACGAGCGCACAGCGCAATCTGAATGGAACGCTCCAGATCTGGCCCTGCTGTGGGGTGCTCGCGACCTGCACAAGGGCGGGGAAGGTGCGCTGCTCGCCGCCATCGAGACACGTCTTGGGAGCGCTGCCGCCGCGGCCTTTGCCGCCGCCGTGGCCGCTTCGGGCATCAGTGCGTTGCCTTTGGTGGCACCCGCGCCTGTGGGGTCCCCGGGGGCGTGGCGTCACATGCCCGTCGTCGCCTCGGCGGACCGCCCAGCCTCGTCGCTGGCACCAGCTTCCATAACAGAGCGCCCAATCACCTGCGAGGTTTCCCGCCTACCCGCTAAGAGTACGCCCCGTGCAGTCATGACGGCTGCCCTGCTCACGCCGCGCTACATGAGCACAGCCCATTCGCCCATTCACAGCCCATTCACAGCCCATTCGCCCAGGGAGGACGCTACCCGCACGGCGACGGCCGAGGGCTCGATGGTAGCGGCGTCTGCCCTCGAGGCTGCCGCTCCCTCAGCAGCGCGCATCAGCCTGCCGTTGCGGGGAATGAGCCAGGTACGCTCTGACCAGCTCCGCTGTACGCCCAGGAAAGCCCCCGAGCCCGACGTTGGCGGCTTTCAGCTGCCAAATATGCCGCACTTTCAAGCAAAAGGGCGCCTGCTCGTCACCGCTGGAGCGAAGTTTGGCGTCGCCTCATCGCTGGCGCTCGCCAACCAGCTTGCCCGCCGGCCCGCTGAGCTGCAGGCCTTCCCGCCGCCGCCGCCGCCGCCGCCGATGTATGGGTACTACTAGACCACAGTGTTCATTCTTCCAACAGAGTACGGGTCGCCAAAAGTCAGCAACGAAGTCAACCCTTTCTAGGTCGAGGAGCACGTAGAGAAACAAGAAGGGGGGGGTAAGAATCTCGAGAATTTAGAGTTTGAGATTGCTGATGGCGTCGCTTCACACTTCACGCTTTCCATGACGCTTTCGCGATCTGATACACACGCAACGCGCCGACGGTACGATTTTGGCTTCAAGCCGGAAAGATGGACGATAAAATCGAGGATGCTGCCGCTCCCACTCCGGTGGTGGAGCCTCCCATTGGTGCTAGCAGCACGGCTGCAGCTTCTGAAGATCCTGCAGCCAACAGCTCTGCGCGGCAAGCTGCCACGGCTGCGCTTTCCGACCCTGTTGCAGGCGAGTCTGACGGTGGCGCTGCCGCGGCCGAGGCAGCAGAGTCGTCAGCGGCTGAAGCGACTGAAGCGGCTGAAGTCGCGGTACCTTGGGCTGCCACTGCCGCAACGGGCTCATCTCGTCTCGCCGAAATGCGTGCACGTCGCGAAGCCGATAAGGCCGCTGCCGCAGCGGCTGCTGCAGCTCCTGCGGCCCCGGCTGCGGCCGAGAGTTTGGAGACAGCTGCACCAGCAGAGAACGTCACTGACGCACCTCGGAGATCTCATCCCAAAGTTCCCATGCTGAGCATCCCGGTCTCCACGCCGTTCGAATCGTCATCAAAGTCGCCAGCACAAACCAAAAAGCTCCGCGGTGACCACTCGGCTTTGCATCCAGCCGCGCCAGAGAAGGCTCACTCATCACAGAGGAAGCCAGGTTCTGCGCAGCGGGAGAGAAAACCAAGGTCTCCTGGTGGATCGCAGTTTGCTGCCACTTCACTGCCGTCGCGGCTCGTCGCATCAGCGGCTCTGCCTATTGCTGAACCTCCAGCGGTGGCAACATGGATCAGCATTGACGACTCGGTTGAATTGCCAGCGGAGACGACAGAATCGGCCTCTTTGCTCGAGGCCAACGTCGTGCGTTCGCACGTCGCCATTGACATCGTGGACAAGTATGCACCACAGGTGAAGGGCGGAGGCTCGTGGTTGAACTCTGCCTCTGTCGCAGACAGGTTAGCGCACTTTCGCGACCTATGCGATAAGCAACGCGATCGGCCAATCGACGAGAACATGGAGTTCTGGGGAAACCAGATTCTTGGATTTTGGTCCACTCTACCCGGTGAAATCATCGCGGTGTTCGCTCTCCTTCCCATCCTCGACCCGGTCTCCGACTTGAGCGTCTTCAATCAGCTCGTCTCGCGATCGTATTTCATCTCGGCGGCTATTCTGCTCCTGGCACTGATCGCCAATTGGAGGTTTGTGGTCGTGTACACTGCTCTCACTCCCACTCCAACTCGCCGGAGTCTCGCGGTCATGTTCTGCCCCTTTGCCATGTTTGTGCACTGGTCTGACATCATGGGAAAGGAAGTCAGCGACGAGGACCTGGACATCCTCTATGAGGAGGCAGGACTCGCGTCGCCATCGCCGATGAAGCAGCCTCGTGCTAGACGCGCCTCTTTCGGCTCACTGCCTTCGCCTGCAGCTCTACCATCTCCCGCGCTGCTGCCACCGCCAACCCCTCCAGCATCTCCACCACCACTTGGCTCCCCGCGCCGTGCAAACTTCACACGGCTGTCGCTGAAAACCGGGCGAGCCGTGCGCCAGAGCATCGGCACCCCGCGCGGCGCCGGTATGACTTCCGAGCCTTCACAGCCGCGGTTGCCGCGGTATGGCACAGAGGCTGCCCGCGTGAAGGCCTTTATCGAGCGTCACTATGACGCCTTCGGCAAGCTACATACTCGCAACGAGCGGCTGGCGTTCCTCGCTACCTTCGAGGCGAAGCTCACTGGCCTCTCCGTTGTCCTAGGACCATTTCTACTCTGGCGCGCAGCACTAACACTGGCGCACAGCTTAGCCTTCCCGACCGTTTCGGATGACTTTGCATCGCCGCGATATACAGATCCCAAGGCTGCGGCGGCGGCAAAGAAGCAGTGCTTGTATAGCCGTGTGCTGACCTTCGTCGAAGCCACATGCGAGAGCATACCGCAGGTGCTGCTGCAAAGCGTCCTGTTCTATGGCTTCAGCGGTAGCATCGACACCAACTTGTACATCTTCTCAGCGGCGTGCTCGCTCGGCACGGCTGCCATGGCCCTCATCACCTTCGCGCAGCACCACGATGAGGTCCTTGGCGTCCTCATCCCCACTCGGGCAGCGTATGCCGCCCAGGTGGCGTCGCTCTGCAATGTTGCGCAGATTGATCCTGCGGCACTGCTGGCCGCTATCGTCACCGCGCGCGCAAACGGCGTTGCTGCAAAGGACCTGCGCTACGCGGTGCTGCGCATGAAGCAGGCGCGCGTCATGCTGGCCCAACAGAGCAAGGCCAAGGGGTCGTCCACTGCCCAGCTCAAGCAGGCGGGCATCCTCACGCAAGAGCTGCACGACGCCGGCCACTCGGCTGCGCAGCTCAAGACTGAGGGGCACTCGCTGACCGAGCTTGAGGCTGTGGGGTATACGCTTGGTGAGCTACGGGATGCCGGCTACACGGCGGGCGAGCTATTCGACGCCTCGCATACCCTTGCGGAGCTGAAGATGGTGGGCTTTTCTTGCCGTGAGCTGCGCGCTCTGGGAGCGTTCTCCGTTGTCGACCTAAAAGAGGTTGGCTTCGGAGCGTCGGAGCTGAAGGCGGTCATGTACTCAGCAACGGAGCTGCTCGATGCCGGGTTCACGCTCGAAGAGCTGAAGATCTCCGGTTTTACGCTCAAGGAGCTGCAGTCCATCCCATCGGTCACGATCGCCCACCTGAAGAAGGTCGGCTTTGGCACCGCGCAGCTCAAGGCTATCCTGTGTACGGCCACCGAGCTGCGCCATGCTGGCTTCTCGAAGGAAGAGCTGCACAAGGTCGGCTACAGCCTTGACGAAATGGCGCAGGCTGGGTACGGCGCTCATGATCTGAGGTCGATAGGCTACTCGGCAGTCGAGATGAAGCAGCAAGGCTTCAGCGCTGCACAGCTCAAGCAGGCAAAGTTCACTGTGATGGAGCTGCGCGCCGCGGGCTACTCGACCGTTGAGCTCAAGCAGTCAGGTTGCGGCGTACGGGATCTGACCAATGCGGGCTGTGGCGCTTCGGAGATGCGCGAGGGCGGCTTCCAAGTGCACGAGATCCGCTCTGTCTACACGCCAGCCGAGCTGCGGGCGGCGGGCTACACGGCGGGCGAGCTGCGTGCAGGAGGCATCACGGCGGTCTCGCATCTGAAGGCGGCGGGATACACCGCGGGTGAGATGAGGGAGGCTGGTTACAACGCGGCGACGTGCAAAGCTGCCGGTTTCGTGCTCGCCGAGCTCAAGGTTGCTGGGTACACGGCGACGCAGATGAAGCCTGCAGGCTACACACTCGGCGAGTTCAAATCAGTAGGCTGCTCGTCAACGGAGCTGCGCGATGCAGGTTTCTCAGCCACGCAGATGCGCAACGAAGGTTATACGGCCGCGGAGCAGAAGGTTGCCGGGTACACGGCGACCGACCTCAAAGCCTCGGGCTACTCTGCCGTCGATCTTAAGTCCGCGGGATACTCGGCCGCAGAGCTCAAAGCTGCAGGCTACACAACTGCTGACTTGCGCTCGGCCATGTACACGGCGATTCAACTCAAGGCTGCGGGCTACTCAGCGCCGCAGATGAAGGCGGCGGGTTTCTCGCTCAAGGAGCTTAAGAAGGCTGGGTACGTGTTGGCTGAGCTGAAAACTGCACGGTACACGGCCGCGGAGATGAAGGCCTCAGGCTATGAAATGGAGGAGCTCAAAGCAGCAGGCTATCTTGCAGCTGAGATGAAGCTCGCGGGCTTCTCAGCCAACGTTCTTAGAGGCGCTGGATACACGCTGTCTGAGCTCAAGGGGGCCGGCTTCGACGCAACGGAGCTCAAGTCTTCGGGATGCTCGGCCAAGGAGCTCACCATTGCGGGCTATTCGATCACGCAAATCAAGCAGTCGGGCTTCAAGGCCAAAGATTGCAAGCTTGCGGGGTACTCGGCGGCGGAGCTGCGCTCGTCTGGGTTCACGCTGCAGCAGCTCATGGCAGAAGGAGTGGATTTCACCACGCAGGAGCTGATGACAGCCGGCTTTTCGGCTGCACAGCTGAGGGTACTCACCAACACCCTTGCGGTGAGCTCCCATGGCCGCAGAGAAAGCGGCGGGAACACTCATATTACCCCCGCAAACGCCATCGTCGAGTGGCGTTGAACGCCTCAAAATGGCATAGCATACTAGGTTTTACGACATTTTAGCTATTCGAGTAGTTGTGTACGTCGCCCGTCGTAATTTGATAAAGTGAGGGGAAACGTGTGATTCCGAGAGCCGCCGCCGCGCCGCCGAAAACCCTCCAGGAACGCGTCGTCGCGTTCATCGTTCGTAGATCGTACACGACCGACACGCAGCATGACCATGAGGCTCGCGCGCGCAGGCTTGGGCGACGCGTCAAACGAAGGGGATCCGGAAGAAGATCACCGAAATGAAGACGGAAAGGTCAGTGGCGGTGTGCTGGAGGGCATGTTTGCTCGGTGCTCATGTCGTTGCTGTTCGTAACCGAGTGAGACCAGGCTGTCGACGGCGGAGACCTCATCGTGTGAGCATGCCGAGGGGAGTTCTCCTGCTTGGCTGCTGGAACCGCCTTGTCCCGGGGCGGCCACTGCCGTCGCTTCCGCGCTCGTTTCGGCGAGGACGCACGCGTCGATCTTGTCGACCCATTTCTCGCAGGTGCGAATAGGGCAGCCGCGTGCGGCAGCGGCGTGCGCTGGCGTTGCGAATAGGTGCGGCCTGCATAAGTAGCGGCATGCCGCTTGCACGGCGGCGAGCGCGGACGTTCGAATGGCCGTTGAGCCCGCTCGTTGGGCTATCATGACCGACCAGCGTGCCACCTCGACGGCGTTCGGCGCGTCGCTGTGCAAGGCTCCATCGAGCAAGTCGAGGAGCTCGACCATGGTATACTGCATGTCGCCGGTCATATTGTGCGTTCCCCTTACTGTATCAATCAACCGGCGCACAGTTGTGCGTTCCCATCGATTGATTGATTGAGGCGTGGAACGCTGATGGACTCCACCATAGAGACTCCATACTGTGCGTTTGAGTCCATCCGACTCCATCATAGAGGGATGAAATTCGACTGTACCGGTTCGTCAGCTGTGAAACGCCCGCGGCGCTTCGGCGTTTGGGCTTACCGTTATCCGGATACCCGGACTTGGGTATTGGTTCATCGACTCTCGCCTCCCTCCTCCATTTCATAGCCGTGTTAAATACTTAAAGGTAGTCCGCTCGCACACATTAGGGTAATTTTGGAAAATGGAAATCAGCCCTACAAGCCTACATAAATCAATGAGTCCCAAGGCCCCCGGGGCATGCCGGGGCGGGGGAGGGTGGGAAAAGATTGGACAACGGTGGAGCAAAAGCCAAAACAGTGAAAAGAGTCTCAGGGGGCAGCTTCCCGCGCTTGCTTTTTAAGGCAAAATTAGGGTTTTGGGCTGGTTTGTGAACTACAGCTCTCGACAGCCAGGGCTCAAGACTCCAGAGGGGCCTATAGTGCGTAGGTGTCCCTATAGGCATCTCTCCTGCTCTCTCTCTCTCTCTCTCTCTCTCTCTCTCTCTCTCTCTCTCTCTCTCTTCTCTCTCTCTCTCTCTCTCTCTCTCTCTCTCTCTCTCTCTCTCTCTCTCTCTCACTGCGCCGCCGCATAGCCGAGCACCCCTATCGAGGCGATGGCAATGCCGCTCCAGTTGAGCGCCGACACGGGCTGCCGCGAGAGGACCGATGAGGCCCCTATGACGAGGATGCGACGGAGCGCATGGAGCACCACGTGCGAGACGGGCGAGGTCAGCTGCAGGATCTCGAACGAGAGCAGATTGTAGCCAAAGTGCGCCATGCCGCACACGCAGAGCAGCGCGAGCAGCCGCCCGCTGCCTGGCGCCGAGATCATCGCTGTGCCACCCACCGCCACGAACGACGGTGCGAGAGCGGCGCACGCCGCACAGCAGAGTAGCCAGTAGAGCGAGGAGGCTGGAACAGGCTTGCCGCCGCGCAGGAAGCGGGTGGAGAGTACAGAGCGCATGGCGAAGCACATATTGGAGGCCATCGCGGCGAGGAACCCGACGAGCGAAAAGTGCATCTCAGAGGCGGCCGAGAGTGCCACCCCCGTCGCTGTAGGCACGAGCGCAGCGTACGCGACGCGATTGAGTCGCTGCCCGAGCACAAGGTAGGCGAGAGCCGCGGTAAAGAGGCACTCGCAGGCTTTGACCGTGTGAGAGAACGAGACGGGCACGAACTGGAGCGACAGGTTGGTGCTCAGGAAGCCGCCCACCTGGCAGAGGACGAGCGGTCCTATGGCTGCCGCAACCATGCCGATCGACGGCACGCCTAGCCAACGTTGCAGCCAGTCAGTCTCCTTCGGGCGTGTATGGTGCGTCCTCGACCACTGCAGCACCGGCACGATGATGGAGCCACACAGCGCTGACATGGCGAAATGGAAGAAGGTGACGCTGACGGCGAGGCCGTCACGTGCATAGGCCTTCAGGATGTGACTCGTGAGCGAGTCGGAGAGCAGGCTGATAACTGTACACAGCGCGAACAGTAGGCTGATGCGAAGTACTTTAAGCGGCTGCGATGGTGGCAAGGCTGCGCTCAAGAACGCCAGCTGGCGAAGTGGCCGCTTCCAGTTGTGGGCGGATGGCAACCAATCGTTCAGCTCGTGACGACAGCTGCTGATACTGCTGGTGCGTCTGCAGCTAGTCCTGGGTGCCCTACAAGTCGTTGGCTCGATCGGAGGACTTGAGGCTCGCGCCGCAGGGAGGTGGCACAGACCTAAGGTGATGGCTTGAAAGGTGATGATCCTCATCTCACTGAAATTTCGACGCGGGAACGCGCGCCGGGATTTAGCTCGAAACCGCGCCAACAACTGCGTGGCTTGTGCACAAGTTCATTCACACCCGTGAGCGCACTGAGCATGAGGTCAAGGCTTGCTGCGCCCGTGGGCCGATTGGGCTGCCGAAGCCGCCGCCTGGGCACCCTCGCACCGTCCGTGCGAGCGCGCTACGAGGAAGAGGCGCTCTCGCGGCTGCGCGCGACGCCAGCGATCGATCCGGCGCTGGTGACCGTCAAGAGCGTTGTCGTCCGGCAGTCGGGCCGCGCGTCGTGCTCTCTCGAGTTTGCTTCGGCGGCGTGCCCGCAACGTGCCGAGATCGAGGCTGCGGCGCAGAAGACGCTACTCGATGCGGAGTGGGTCAATGGGTGCGACGTCGAGGCGCGCGTGCGCCGTCCGCCCTCGTTCATGGGCGCAAAGGCACCGCCGTCCCTGCAGCACGTCGGCGCTCTCATCGGCGTTTCGAGCTGCAAGGGTGGTGTGGGCAAGTCGACGGTGGCGGTCAATCTGGCCTTTGCGCTAGCCGGTATCGGCGCCCGCGTCGGCCTGCTCGATGCCGACGTCCACGGACCGTCCCTGCCATCGCTCGTCGCGCTGCCGGAAGGCTCACTGCCGATCGTGCAGCGCTCGGACAACAAGCTGCTGACGCCTCCGCTCGTTGGCGGCGTGCGGCTGATGTCGTATGGTTTCATCGCCAAGGGCGCCTCGACCGGTCGCGTGCCCGCCGCGGTCATGCGCGGGCCGATGGTGGGCAAGGTCGTAGGCCAGATGCTCTCGGGCACCGAATGGGGCGATCTCGACTACCTGCTTGTCGACCTTCCACCAGGCACGGGCGACGTGCAGCTCACGCTGTGCCAGACGTACGGGCTGAGCGCCGCGCTCGTGATCACCACGCCGCAGCGCCTCGCGCGCGTGGACGTCGAGAAGGGCATCGACATGTTTCGCGAACTCGCAGTGCCAATTATTGGCCTGGTGGAGAACATGGGATACTTCACCGACGGGCACGGCGAGGTGCACCACCCGTTTGGCACGTCGCAGCTCGAAGCGGTGCGCGAGTACGCGGGCGTCGCTGCGCATGCCGCCTTTCGGCTGCCCATCGAGGCCGCAGTCAGCGCCGCGTGCGATGCCAGCACCCCGATCGTCGTGGCGTACCCCGAGAGCGCCACCGCTGGCGCTCTCGCGGCGGCGGCGGCGCAACTGACGTTGGACGTGGCGAGGCTGCAGCACGCGCAGAGGGGTGCACAGGCCGCGCAGCTGCGCTTCGACCCAAAGCGCGGCCTTGTGCTACGCGTCCTCGCGGGCGTCGACGAGGGGCGTGAGTTTGTGCTTCCGCGGGACGTGCTCGCGGGACTAGCCGGCGGGCCTTCGGGCGGAGGCGGTGGCGGCGACGGTGGCATGGTGCTGCCCACGAGGGTCGCTCAGGGCTCCACGCCCTCAGGCGAGCCTGCGGCGATCATCCACTGGGAGGGCGGCGGCGAGAGCCTCCTGGCTGTAGAGGAGCTCAAGCGACTCGCCATCGCGGATGAGGGCACGCGGTTAGAGACAGGTGCCCCGAAGAAATGCAAGTAGGAATTATGCGGCGAGTCGGAGTCCAGCGTTGCAAAAGTGGAAAGCCGCGCAATGTGCCACGCTCGGAGGCTAGGTCGGCTTGGACCTTTTTTCTTTCGGAAATGTCCGGGAACGAAAGGAAGCCCCGCATCGCGAGACGCGAAGGAATGTTGGCAGTCGCGGTTTTGGCCGCATGCTCCTTTACACCGCCATCGAGGCGAGAATTAATCGGGCGTGCAGTCCTTGGTGCAACCGCCACAGGATGCTCAGCGGTGACGCCGTTGCGCGCTATCGCTGTGGCGCCGCCTTCCCCGCAGCAGATCCTAAAATCACGAGCCGTGTACGGCTCGCGCGTGTACCGCTTGCAAGAGGCGACGCCAGCTGCGATCATCGACGATAAAAACGTCTTCACGCTCTTCATTACCGGCGTTTACGGGTCGACGGCAGATAAGGCGACTAAGAAAGAGCTCGAGAAGCTCGAGAAGAAAGCGCTCTTGGCCGCTGGCAAGGGCAATGCGGCTGATGCGAATGCGGCGATTAAGGAATTCGTCGCGCTGGGAAAGATCGAGGAACTAGACATGAAACCGGGCAGCTATTACAACGCCAAGTCGCCGTGCGATCGGGCAGGGCTGCAATGCGGATATCAGTATGAGGGCTACTTGGGATCTCGCAATGACGCTGACCTTGAGAAGGCGGCGCGAGTGGCGGAGGCGCTGAAAGCGCAAGCGAAGTCTAGCAGGTAAGTTGGGGATGTAGATTTGTAACGCCATACCACAGTTTCATCTGGCGTGCGGTGTGGCCAGCCTCAACCGCGTTAACAAACACCACCGAACCCGAGCAATCGACGCACTGCTATAAACTGCTATAACGGTATAACGCACTGCAATTGGAACCCGACCGGAACGAACGGGCGCAGTCTCCGCCGCGCGCCCGCGGCACGCGCAACCGCCAGTAGCACGCCCACATCCGATCGGGGCGGCACATGCATGTGGCGGCGTTTCACGTTACCAACGCTCAAACTCCATCCCAACTTGAGCCCTGGCCTCGACAACTCGACAGAACTCGACAGGAAACTCGACAGCTACTCGACAGGCTACTCGACAGGATAGCTCGACAGACCTCGACAGACCTCGACAGCTACTTGACAGAACCCCCCTGACTCCATGCGACGGCGGCGTCAAGTGTCAAGCTCGACAGCTCGACAGCCCGACTCAGACCTCGACAGACCTCGACAAACCTTGACACGAGGTCTAAGACTGGGTAAAGCCGGGTTACAAGAGCCCCACTCCTTCAAGGTGAAGGTTGATGGACCCACTCGTGGTCAACTACACAACTTCGTGGCTGGATGATGGATGTTCTGGTGGACCTTTCGTTCCACGTTCGTGCCCTTATTCGTGCTCTTTTCGACCTAGTTCTCCTCAGAATTGCATTAAGGTTGCATTTTCTGGTCTTGAAACCAGTGGCTAGGTAGGGGTTTAGGGTGGGTATTACAAAAATAACAGTAAAGAAACCTGTGCCTATGTAGGGGTTAGGGGTCAGGGGTTAGGTTGTGTCGATAGGTCGCCGACGTCCTGCGCTCCGAGTTCTTTATCAGTTTGGACCTTGTAGTTTGGTTGGTGGTTTATGTGTGGGTCCTCTAGGCCTACTGCTGTGAGAGTCAGAGTGCTTCATGCAAAATAGCAAAGCTACATGCCATGCTCGAGCTGGAGCTCGACAGCACACTCAGACATAACTCGACAGCCTCGACAGAGAAACTTGACAGCCCTCGACAGCAACTCGACGCGCCGGCGCATGGAGTCAGCCTCGACAGGCTCGACAGGAACTCGACAGGAACTCGACAGGCTCGACAAGGCTCGACAGGCAAGGCCTCGACAACGGCCTCGACAGCGGCTCGACGTGTCGACGGAGCCTCGACAGAGCCTCGACAGCTCGACAGCTCGACAGCCAGGGCTCAAATAACTATATCGCTATATCGACGACTATAAGAGACAAAAGGAGATTAGGTGTCAATCACAGTTGAGTTGTACCGCACTCACACTCAGATCGTCGATCAGATCCACGGAAGAAGGCGCTTAAAGAAATCACAAACCCGCCGGCGAACTTTGGTAGATGGTACTTTCCGTTCCCGGCGTCAAAACCGCGTGAGCCGAGACGCGACGGAAATGACCGCCCAGACGTGTTTTCACGTGGGTCGAGCCCACGGGTCTAGTTTCGTCAAGTGAAGTCTCTACATGCCAGCGCTTGCGCGACCTTCGAGCTTCGACGCGCGTTCGCTCGTAGCGACACTCTTCGTATCTGCGAGCGCATGCTCTTTCTACCTCTACCGCCGATGGAAGCTGGCAACTCTATCTCAGCGTGCAGCTGTATGCCGCTATATCTTTGGTCCGCGCAGGGTTCCACTCGTACGCCTGTGGGGTCCACGAATTCGCGGGGCGCGCAAGCACCTCGGAGGCTCGCCGGATGCGGCTTGTTCGCAACTCTTCGGCGTACCAGCGCACAGCCGGGCAGTGCTGCGTCTCGACTTGATCACAGGATCTGTCAGCACTATTTTGAGCCCTGGCGACGGCCGGTCGATCTTGTCGCAGATACCTAAAGGTCCATTCAAATGGCTACGAGGCGTACTTGGACCTGACGGCTGCGTGTACTGCATCCCAGCTTGCGCCGACTTTGTGCTGCGGGTGTATCCCGACTGCTCGCTCTCGACGCTCGGGCGCGGCGAGCTGCCGACGGGTGAATGGAAGTGGCACGGTGGCTGCTTGGGAAGCGACGGCAACATCTACGCACCGCCGGCGAACGCGCCACGGGTGCTCAAGATTGAGCCGGCGAGCCATCGCGCGTCAATGGTCGGCCCCGAGCTTCACCCGGACCTCAAAAACAAGTGGTATGGAGCGATTAAGGCCGCCGACGGCGCAATCTGGTGTATGCCGTACAATGCGCCGACGGCCCTCAAGATTGTGCCGGAGAGCGGCGAGGTGCACGAGCTTGGCAGCTTCCCGCGTGGCGGATGGAAGTGGCACGGTGGCGCACGCTGCGGACGCTTCATCGTCGGCATTCCGTCGCACGCCGACTCGGTGCTGCTCATCGAGACAGCTACGGAGACGCTGACGCTCGTCTCGACCGGAATCATGAGCGTACCGCGAGTCCCTGGCTATCGCGGCTACCAGTGGGGTGGCGGCGTGGCCGACGGGCACCATGAAGGTGCGCCCATTTGGGTGGTGCCGAGCCTCTTCCCAGCATGCACGTGCTCACTACGGCGCCCGTTTGGGTGGTGCCGAGCCTCTTCCCAGCATGCACGTGCTCACCACGACGCCCATTTGGGTGGTGCCGAGCCTCTTCCCAGCATGCACGTGCTCACCACGGCGCCCTCGCCCTTCGCCTCAGGTGCGGCCGTTTGGGCGGTGCCGAGCGACGCCTCGCACATTCTCAAGATCGTCGCGAGCGCTGGCACGGTGACTCCGATTGGCGGCCTGCCCGTGATGAAGAACAAGTGGCAGGGCGCCGTGCATGCGCGTGACGGGCACGTGTATTGCATTCCGTGCGACGCGCCTAATGTGCTTCGCATCGATCCGCGCGACGGCAGCTTCTCCCTGCACGGCTCACTCGGGGACTGCACCAACAAGTTTCAGGGAGCTTACCAGCATACTGACGGGACTATCTGGGCGCTGCCTGAGAGCTGCGAGCAAGTCTTGCGCATCGACCCGCCAGATCCTTTTGCTCTGTAAAGCGTGCGTGCTTTCACGCAGTGCGGAGGTGCTGTCGCCGGGAACGCGCGCAAGCTAGGGCACTTTCTGCCGCTCCGCTTACAAGGCCCACACAGCCCACAGCCCACAGCGCAGCGTGGGCGAATCGGGAGCACCGCAGCGTTGGGGAAAAGGGCTGCCACAGCCCCTATTGCTGTTCGAGCGCACAGACGCATCTGTTCGACAGCTTCCGTTGACGCGGCGTCCGGCGCCTCTATAGCGCCTCTAAGCGAAGATTGTGACCCGGCCCCACCGGGATGCGGCGCGGAGCCAGGGAGCGGCCTCGCGCGAGACGAGCTTCCGGGTCGTGGGGCGCGGACGCGTCGCCGTCGGGGCGATTGATAACCTTGGCGATAACGAGCTTGCACAGATAGTATAAGAGAAATGAAAATCTTTGGCATTGCACTCAGTTGAATTCGCGCCACGAGAGACCGGGCGCGAGCGGCGAGCCTAGGTCGCGGCTCGCCTTCATCAGGAATTCCGAGAACGCTTGCGGGTAGACGAAGATCGCTTGATTGTCGACGCATGGCTTGCTCGCCGCTGCCTGGACACCAATGAGGAGCTGGCGCACTCCGCGCCCCTGCGGATCGCCGATGCCGACTATTGCGCCGCCGCCGCTGTCGCCTGCGCACGTGCCAGTGCCACGTTCGAGCGGGGTCGTCAGAAAGCCCGGCGCCCACGGCCTTACTTCGGTCCGAACTCGCAGCCCGATGCGCTTGAGCGTGCCCGCGGAGTACGAGTTCACATCGCTTTCGCCGTTGACGTTCTGCTGGCCGTAGCCGTACGAGATCACATCGGGCATCCCTATGCCGTCTGGATAAAGCGGCGACCCAGCGCGTTCGGCCTCAGCCTGTTCGGCTCTGGAGGGCAACAACCGCAGCGGCAGTTCGACGGGCCGCCACGTCGGCGGTGCCGTGCCTCTGATCTTGATCAAAAGAAGATCGTTCCCGGCGGTTTCGATGTTATAATCCGCGGTTGACACGTAGCGATCGACGTCGCGCGACGGCGCATTCGCTTGCAGCATGTCCGAGCCGAACACCACGCGGGTGAGAGTGCCATTGAGCTCGCGGGGCACGTCGCTGCAGTGCCGCGCGGAGAGCACGAGGTCGGGTGCTATGAGGGTGCCCGTGCAAGTTGCCGGCACGCCCTTTCGGCACACTGAGCAGCCCTCGAGGTCAATATACAAGCCAACGACGCCTGCAGCGGCAGCCTCAGTGTCGGTCACGGTTTCGCCTTTGACGATGGCTCGCGCGGGACTAGTTAGCGCTGTCGAGGATGAGGCCGCCACCAAGCTTCCGAGGATATGCCGCCGCGTAATCGCAGATGATCCAGGGCTCAGGACGGCCGCTGCGGTCAGCGCGATCGCTATGCTGGTCGGCGACATTCACTCTTTTGTCTCCTCGTGAATTCCGAGAAAAGTCAAGATATCCGATACCTGGTAGTCAAGAGTCAGAAACTCTTCATGTACTTGGCCATGACTTGACTTGACTTGACAGCCTCTATACTCAGTTCGGACCGTAACTGCCAAGCAGTCCGCTGCTTTGGCGGCGGAGAGGCAGCCCAGCGGATTGCCACCGGACGCCGTCAAAATTTACGGACATGCTGCACAGCTGCGCTTGGCTGGGTAAGGTGTCACAAATGTCGGGCATGCGCCCCCACGCATCTTTTGGGCATCGCCGCCCAGTTTGCAGGGACGGTGCAACAGTGTCTAGGCGAGCGCCCTTGTCGTCGACCATCCGAAGCAGCGTGGCCACCGCCGAGGTGGGTGCCCCTCGCCGAAGCTCGTGCCGAGCCGCTCGTCTCAGCTCCATCATGGTGGCTCTGTCGCCGTCCGCAACAGCTCGGACCACCTCGGCGAGCAGCAGCCAGATGCGGTTGCGAACGCCGAGCATGGCGCGCTCGTGGCGTTCCGCCCTCAACATATCTATCTCGTGACGTGCGAGCGTCACAAGCCGCTGCCCAAGCTCAGGTTCCGGCAGCTCCTCGACTGTTGAGCACAATGCGCCGAGAAGCGCGAGCCGCTCACGCCGCGGCAGTGGAACTGTAATTGATGCGCCCGCCTCGGCGAGCAAATGGCGCAGCCGACAGCGCAAGAGGGCTGCTCCGTCAGCGGCAGCGAGCCCAAAGGATCCATTGGCGACCACAGGCTCAGCGGAGGATGGCTCTGCAGCATTAGCCGTGGTGTGCTCAGGTGCATCTGCGGCGGGATCTGCGACGACGTTTGGGGCTGCGGCGGAATGTACAACAGCGGGCTGATCTGAGGTGGGTTCCCATATGTTGATTGCATCAGTTTCAGATTTGCGAGCCGCAGTGTGCGCCTCAATCCCAAGCGACTTCGGCACGAGTAGCCGAAGCAAAACCGGCTTATATATGGGTCGGTGCTCACGAATGTGGCGTCTGGCACCCCTGCGAAGCATCCAACTATCATCTCTTTGCTCTGGCTCCCTCCCATCATACCCGGCGCAGCCGTAAAGATGTTCGGGATAACGATCCGGTGCCGCGGCTGTCAGTATTGGCGCCGACCCTGCCGCCGCCATATGGCCTGGAGGCATCCGAAAGGCCATTTTTTCCTTCTTTTTCTCTGAACTTGTCAAATAGGGAAGGATGGGAACGTTTCAGCGGGGTCCGGGCGGGATGGGTCCCTCAAATCCGCTAACATTAAACATATCCGCCCCGGGGGCACACTATTATCCCGAATGGAACCCGGGAGGCGTTATACAGAACATTAGTATTGATTCAGCTATAATTGTATTAAGGGGATTCCTGTTGCCTGTACAGCTTTTGAGGATCATGGAGATACTGCTGCCATTGCTGCTGGTAATGGTACGCCGCCCACTGCTGCTGTTGCATGCAGGCCTGCATGTAAGCGTGGCTGTAGTCCTGGGCCGATTGCGGAGGCACCGGCGGCAGCGCTTGCTGTTGCTCCGGCGGGGACGGCGCCGAATGCGCAGCGTGATCGGTAGGTGCGGGCGGCGGAGAGTGCTCGCCACGGCGCGGAGATTGCTCGCTTAGCTGGGGCCGCATGGCACCGCTCCGGACGGCATGAACCTCGCGCGCCACGCGGAGCGCAGTGTAGCTCGTCGCGCCAGCGCTGCGGACTCGACGGGACGGTGGAGGCTGCACGAATGATGGCGTCGGTGGTTGCGGCGCGACGGCACGACGCGACGGACCAGACTGCGGCCGTGGCGGGCGGAGGGCGGCGGCAGAACACAGCTTGCAAGGCACGAGGCCGTGCGCCTTGCACGGCACGGTGTCCATGCCTGCGCACGCTGCCGCCGCGGCAGCTGTCACCATGCGCAGCCGGCCAGCGAGTCGCGAACCGACGTTGCCGCACGCGCTGCCGCACGCGTTGCCGCACGCGCTGCCGCACGCGTTGCCGCACGCGTTGCCGCACGCCGCCGTCGCCGGCCAGGCAGGAGCGGACACAGCGCGAGCCCGCCCCGAGCCGAGGCCGCCGCGCGATGAGAGGCCCGAGCCGGCCGAGTTGAGCCGCTTCGCCTCGAGCGCGCTGTCCAGCCGGTGCAGCGACGCCTCCAGCCGTAGCTCCTCTGCAGTCAACTCTGCTGACGGGCTGTCAAGTCTGGAGAGCGGCCACGGCGGCGGGCGTGGCGGCGCAGCCAAGGCCGGCTCCCGCGCCGGCCGTGCAGGCCGTGCGGCAACGGCGGCGGTGCGCGTGCTCGACTGCGGCAGCGCAGCGGGCGCTGCCGGCAGAGGTGCCAGCGGGGCGGCTGCCGCGGCAGGTGGCGGCACGGCTGCCCGCCCTGATGGCTCCAGCGGAGCACGCCTCTTCAGCTGTTGCATCTGCGGCGGAGCCTCATCTGCGTGCGTCGCCGGCGGGTTGCGCGCGCCGCCAGTGGCCGGTGCGGCCACCGGGACGGGCGCGGCCGCTGCTGCGCGCGCGCCGCGTCGCGAAGGCAGTTGCGACTCTGCGTGTGCCACGAATGCGCCAACACGAGAGGCGTCCACCTCCGCAGACTGGGCCATGCGCTCGGCGTACAGGAAAACGTCGAGCGAGCTATGGAGAGATTCGATGACGGAGGCCTCGGCCGTTGGCACGCGGCTACGCTCGGCGTCTGAGAGCACGGACCCTGCTTGAGCCTCTGGCTCGTCGTCTCCGTCCTCGGAGGCAGCTGAACCCAGCTGCAGCTCGCCGAGCAGCGCGGCAATGCGGTCGTCGCGGCTGCACGCTGTCTTCAGCTGCTGCTTGCGGAAGCGGCGGGCGTCCTCGGCCGCGCAGATGACGTCGAGGGCTCCCTGCTTCGTGTCAACCGCCAGCATGGATGACAATTCGTGCTTTTTTTGTCTTTTTTCCCCCGACAGGGATCCACAAGCTGATTCCGTACAAGGACTTGGGATAAGACCTCAACATGAACGGTCATCACGGACTCAGTCCGCCTTTTCGGACTCCATTTCTTCGTGTGAACTGCGCTCAACCTGCCCGACGAAGTGATCCTCTGCCGGCGCAGCAGACGCGGGCCTGCATCGTTTTCTCTCGGCCGGCCAGGTGTGCTGCCAGCGCCTGAGAGGAGCGCCGACATATGGCGACAGAGGGCTCGACAGAGCCGAATACACCGCGACTCGAAAAGCCATCACCAATTACAGCGGGGCCGGGCGCCTCGGAGCTCACCTCGCTCAAATCTGTGGAAGATGCTGCCATCCTCGCCAACACGCGCGACCGCTACGAGTCAGGCCACATTTACACGCGCTCTGGCCGCCTGCTCCTGGCTGTCAACCCGTACCGGGCTTTACCCCTGTACACGCCAGAGGTTCTCGAGCTGTACAAGCACTCGCTCCAGCCGCAGATAGAGCTGCCACCCCATGTGTTTGCCGTGGCTTCCTCCGCGCACCTGGGTATGATGCAGGACATGCAGAGCCAGGTGCGCCTGCTCTCAGCAGCCGCGCATGCGCTGCCAGCCTGAGAGACGCCACACTGAACACGGAGGGGTGGGGAGATACCACCACAATTCTCACGCACCTTGCCCGACCCTGGAATCTCGTATGCACAGTCGGTGATCATCTCGGGCGAGTCGGGCGCGGGCAAGACGGAGACGGCCAAGATCCTGCTCATGTATCTGGCTGCTGTCTCGTCGTCGGGCGGCGGCGACCTGCACGAGCGTGTGCTGCAGACCAACCCGATCATGGAGAACTTTGGCAACGCACGCACCGTGTGGAACAACAACTCGTCGCGATTTGGCAAGTTCCTCACGCTGCAGTTCTCAGTGAGCGGCCGCATGCAGGGCGCCAAGATGGACACGTACCTGCTCGAGAAGTCGCGCATCACCTCTCAGCTACCTGACGAACAGAACTATCACGTCATGTATTTGGTGGCGGCGAACCTGCCTGAGGCGAAGCGGCGCGAGTACGGCATGGACTCGTGGGAGACGTTTGCGTATCTCAACGTGCGCGACAAGCGGCGCGTCGAGTGGGACCAGTTCCCAAGCACATGGGACCAGCTGCAGGCGGCGATGAATACGATCCCGACGGTCACGCAGCACACGGATGGCGTGTGGAAGGTGATTGCGGCGATCCTCCATCTGGGCAACGCCAAGTTCAAAGGCACCGGTGACGACGATGCCATCTTTGTCGACGGCGGCGCCATAGCACACGCGGCGAAGCTGCTTGGCTGCGTAACCGACCAGCTGACCAAGGCCATTTGCACGCTGAACATCAAGGCCGGGCTCGATTGGATCGCGAAGCCGAACACGACCCGCTATTCGCAGTCGTCGAAGGACGCGCTTGCCAAAGCGCTGTACTCGCGCGTCTTCGATAGGCTCGTCGAGCGCATCAACGAGTCCCTCATTTTCGGCGGAGAGAGCCGCTACTTCATCGGCGCTGTCGACATCTTTGGCTTCGAATGCTTTCCGCGCAACTCGCTTGAGCAGCTCTGCATCAACTTCGCCAACGAGAAGCTGCAGCGCATGTTCACCGAAACTGTGTTCGAGTCCGTCATCGCTGAGTACAAGCGGGAGGGCATCGACGTGCGCGACATCACCTTCGAAGACAACACGGAGGTCGTGAAGCTCGTCGAGGACTCGCCGTCGGGGCTCCTCACCCTTCTCTCCGAGGAGTGCTTCTTCCCCAACGGCTCGGACGAGGGCTGGCTTCTCAAGATCAAGCAGGCGCATGGCAACGTCAAGAAGCCTCACCCCAACTTCGATGGCAACGTCAAGGAGTCCAAGACGTCCTTCACTGTCATCCACTATCCCGGCAAGGTGACGTACGATGCGATCGGCTTCCTCGAGAAGAACAAGGACCCGCTCAGCCAGGACGTAAAGGTCCTCATGCAGTACTCGGATGATGAATTCGTCGCGGGTCTCTTTGCCGATAAGCCCGGACCGGGCGGCAAGATGATCTTCAAGTCAGCCAAGTTCACGGGCGTCATCGACTCATTCCGCAAGAGCCTCAACGATCTCGTCTCGACGCTCAAGCAGACGAAGACTCACTTCATCCGCTGCGTCAAGCCGAACGAGAAGAAGCAGCCCAACTTGTTCGTCGACGACGTGATGAAACGTCAGCTGTACACTTCTGGCGTGGTGCAAGCCGTTCGCGCGACGCGCCAGGGCTTCCCCGACCACCTGCTCTTTGACGAGCTCGTCGGCCGCTTCGCGCTCATCGTCGACAAGGATGCGCTCGTTCGGTGCTTTGGCAGCGAGGCGCAGCGGCAGCGGCTCGCAGAGCTGCGCATGAAGGCGGACAAAGGAAGCATCTCTCCGAGCGATGAGCAGGAGCTGAAGCGTGCTGTCGCCGGCGTGCAGGAGCGCGCGAAGCCGGCGGTAACGTCGATGCTCGAGAAGGCCAAGGTGCCCGACGTCAAGTATCGGCTAGGTAAGACGAAGGTGTTCCTCGGGGTGGGTGTGCTCGACCTGCTCGAGTCCAAACGCATGGAATTCCTCGCGCTGAAGTGCACGTCGATGCAGCTGCTTGCGCGCTCGTACATTGCCAAGGGCAAGTTGCAGAAGCTGAAACAGGAGGCTTTGCGGAAGAAACAAATAGAGGAGGAGCGTAAGCGACGTGAGGAGGAGGAGCGCTTGCGCAAGGAGGAGGAGGAGCGCAAGCTGCGCGAGGAGGAGGAGCGCAAGAGGGCAGAGGCTGAGGCCAAGGCCAAGGAGGCGGAGGAGAAGGAGAAGCAGGAGCGTTTCCGGCGTGCGCGCCAGCTCTCCTTTGAGCGCAAGACGGCCAAGAAGAAGCGTGAGGAGGCCGAGAAGAAGAAGGCTGACGAAGAGGCCGCCGCTGCTGCCGCTGCTGCAGCTGCCGCCCCGAGCGCGCCCGTGAGCGCGCCCTCGGCGGCACGCACGGCGTCGCTTGAGAACGTGACGCTCGAGGAGCGCAGATCGTCGCTCGAGAGCGACGTTGGGTTGATCGCGATGTCGGGCGACACCTTCGCGGGCAAGCTGCAGAACTTCCAGCAGGACGTGGCCGACGGCACGGTGGCCGACAGCGATATGATGAATGTGGCTGTGGTCTCCGACATCGGCTGGAAGACCGGGCAAGAGCCTTCGAGCGAAGACGTGTGGGCGCAGTACGACTTCAAGTGCGCTGTCTCGGATGTGCTCGAGTACGCGGAGTACCTGGGAATGGACATCAAGGAGGATGCGCACTTGCTCTGGATCGCCGATGAGGCGCTGCAGGCGCCCGAGCCACAGGGCTGGGAGCAGCGGCTTGACCCCAAGGGGGGCGTCTACTACTACCACCCAACCACGGGCATGTCACTCAACCAGCACCCGCTCGATCACCACTACCAGCAGTTTTATATGCAGATGAAGGCGCAGTACGACGCAATGTACCAGTCCAATAAGGGCAAGAACCAGCAGATGGCGGCCGCAACGGCGTTGCCGATCAGTCCGCCGCCGGAGGCGGCGCCAGAGGCGGCGCCGGAGTCGAGCCCCGATACTACGCCGAAGAAGAAGAAGAGCATGTTTGGATTGTTAGGCTTAGGCGGCAGCAAGAAGCCGCCAGGGCCGACGGAGGAGATGTTCCAGCTGACCGTCGACCTTTTGCGACAGCAGGACGGCCTTGGCATCGGGCTGACGCTCGACAACATCATTGTCGAGGTGGAGCCAGGCGGCTCGGTCGCCGCGCAAGGCGACCTGCGCTACGGCGACCAGATTGTGCAGGTGGACGGCATCCCGCTGCAGGGACGCATGCTGAAGGATGTGATCGTTCCGCGCAAGATGCACCAGCTCGTGGTGCGGTACACGCGCGTCTCGACCCAGCCGACGAGCCCGCGCCGCGTGCGCTCGAAGCGCATCGAGCTCGACCCCGGCTCGGCGCCACGCCGCATCGAGGAGCTCGACGTGGTGATCACGCGCGAGGCGTCGAGCAACCGGCTCGGCTTCGGCATCGACCAGATGAACACGGTCGTCGAGGTGGACCCGAACGGGCCGGTCGCATCCAAGTTGCAGGTAGGTGACAAGATCATCGCCGTCGACGGCGAGCTGCTCAACTTCCGCAAGTTTGTGGAGGTGGTCAGCCCGAACCCGTCAATCAAGCTGCGCATCGCGCGGCTACGAGCGGCCAACGTGCCCGCCTCAGGCACCAAGAGCAAGAAGGAGCAGCTCTTTGGGCAAAGCAAAGCCAAGAAGAAGAAGGCGGCGCAGGCGGCGGCGCAGGCGGCAGTAGACCAAGCCATCGCGGGCCAGTCGTCTAGTCAGCTGGCGCGCCAGAAGCCCAGGGCTGCGATGCCCGCGCTGCGCGAGGTCAAGCTGGTCAAGGAGAGCGAGGAGACCAAGATCGGCGCCGTCTTTCATCGGCTCGACGATGCCTTCGACAAGAGCTTCTTCAACGTCGAGGGCTCGTCTGTGCAGCCTATCATCAAGAAGGTTGACCCGGGCTCGATGGCTGAGATGGCGGGGCTCGTGCCGGGTGACATAGTGCTGAGCGTCAACGGCGTCTCCGGGCTGTCCAATTTCCAGGTGGTCGAGATGCTACGAAAAGGGCAAGGCGTCTTCACTCTGGTTGTTATCTCTGGCCGGCAAGTGCAGTCGTCGCTCGTCGCGCAGAACACGCAGCCGCAGCAGCAGCAGCCAGTCCCAGCCGCCGCCGCGCGGTGAGGAGCCATCTATGATGGCGACCGCCGCACGGCGAGCGAGCGACAGCGCACGCGCGCGGGCATTGCCCGCAGACGGTCCGTGAGCACCATTTCCGGCCCGCGGTCCGAAACGGGGACCGGCTACTGTAAGGGCAGATGGTTGGTGTGACGAGTGGACAAGGGAGCGTCTTGCATGCATGTGCGGTCGCCGCCGCCAGCAGAGTCTTCTTTACGTGGAGGGACAAGCGGTCCCGAGCCGAGGCTTACGTCTTGGAGGATGGCCTTCGTTCGGCAAGTCTGTGGCTGGTGTGGGCGCCGTGCACTCCTCTACTGCCGCACGATTCGCCGCCATTCCCTTGGCGCTACCAATGATATGGACCGGTGAGAAAATGACGTCTTAGTCGGTGCACAGCTTGAGTTGCATGTGTTGTGACCTGATGACCTGCGCTGTGTGGAGACTCAGACTGAGGGCGGCGTGCCGTCAGGGTCATCTTACATCTTTCCGTATAGACCGTCGCCCCCGTGGGACACCGGTGTGTGTGTTCCCTTGGCCTTGCCCCGGCCCCCGCCCCGGCCCCCGCCTTGGCACGCCGTTAGGTCGATACATTTTTTTCTCAGCATCCCCCCGCGGCGCCGCCGGTACGGTATAACGGTCCAAAATAAATAACGACGCGCCGCGCGGCGGAACGTCTAATAACAGTGAACACACGAGCCCGCGCGGCGCCCGGCCCGACGCCCGTCCGCGGGGAGGCTCCGCCCTGGCCGCTGGCGCGCGCAGCCGCGCCGCCGCCAGGCCCAAGCGCCCGCACCGCGACCGCCGGCCGCGCGCGGGTGCGTGCTGCGTGGCGAGGCGGCGATGCCTCCCCGATGTTGCGTGGCAATGTCAGACCAGGCCCTGCGTGTGCTGGCTGCCACACGTCTTTGTATCGATTCCGCTTCAACGTCTCGATTCAACGTCAGCTCCCTCTTTGCTGAAACGTGTGAAAGCTCCGCCTGCGAGCGTCTCGGCGGCAACGAGACGTGTCGGAGTCTACCGCGATGACGATGCTGCGGACCGGGGGAGAGAGAGTCGAGAGACGCACCCGACACCCACACGCACACGCTTCCCTCCAACCGTGGAGCGAACCGTATCACACGCAATCATCATCTTGAGGCGCGCACTCCTCGCTCTTGGCCTGGAGAGTCATGGCAATCTTCGTTTTGCCAGCCTCGAGCGCCGCCTCGGACGCGGAGGCATAGCTCTCGGAGGCGGCTCTATCGTCACCCGCTTGCCGGCAGAGCTCCGCCTGGCGCTCGTAGAGCTGATAGAGCGCACAGCGACCCATGGCGAGGTCCGCCTTCTCCTCGTCGCTCGTCGCCTTCACCGCCACCGTCAGAGCCGCGTCGATCCATCCGAGGGCCCTACGCGCAGCTGCGGCCTCGTCGGCCTCGTGGGCCGCGAGCTGGTTGGCAAGCTCGAGCATCGCACACGCATCGCCGGCGGCGGCTAGGCGCGCGTTGAGCCTCGGGAGATATTGAGCTCCGAGCTTCTCGAGATTCTCTCCACTGAGAGAGACTCCCGGCATGAGCTCGTCGGCACTCAGACCACGGAGGAGCGAACGCAAGGCGCGAAGGGCGCGCGGCTCGTTGGCGGCGGCGGCGCACACGAGGTGGAAGCCCGCTGAGAGAACATCGCGCTGTCCTTCGAGCAGCGGCAGCGCGCCAGTCAGGTTGAATTCGACGAGCTTCGCATGGACGAGTCCGACCGGCGATGGCGCTGGTACGCCGCCCGCGGGCGCAACCATGAGCGGCGGCGCCTCAGGTAGGCCAGCCTGGCGGCGCGCCGCTTGCCCGTCGTCGTCGTCGTCGAGCAGCTTGAGTGCACCACTCTCGAGCAGCAGCTTGACATCGAGCTCAATGTGATCGGAACCTCGCGACCCGGACGGCGCCTGATTGGAACTTGACGAAGCTGATTTGACGGAGAGTCGTCTTGCTGCAAGTTTGTCAGCCGAGGCTTTGATGAGATCCCGCACCGCCGTCGAAGCGCCAGAGAGGAGATCCGTCGTAGTCCCTGAGTTCCTCTCAAACCGCTGGCCCTCGATGCGCTTCTTTTCGTCGGCGGACAGCGCAAAGTAGGGCAGGCGCAGCTGCTTACACAGATTGTCGTAATGTGCCGTCGAGAAGAAGAGAGCCATGCCACCGACGCTCAGATTGCCCTCGCCGAAAGCGGCGCTATCGACTGAGTGGATCTGCGGGTCCGTGTAGATATCGCCCACGCCCTGGATGTCGACGATCATCAGCTTCCCTTGCGACGCCTCGAAGGTAAACCGACTGAAGGCGTGCGGAGTCGAGCGGTAGTGGTGGTGCACGAGCGTCGAACTGATATCGCCGCCCGATGGAGCTCCAGTGGGTTCCCGCCGGGGCAGTTCAGGCGTCTGGCAACTCTCCTCGGAGCTCTCGGCAGCGGACTCATAGCTTCCGAGCTGCACGAAGCCCGAGTTATTGCTGTGCTTCGTGTAATCGCCGTCGACGTGGACCTCCACGCAGAAGAGCATCCTCGTGGTCACGCCATCGACGACGCGCTGCACCTCGATCACGAAAGCTTGCAGAAAGTCGACCTTCTTGGGCGGTGGCGGAATGCGCATATTGTACTGCCGCGCGTAGCGCTTCGAAACCATCTGCATCTTGATGTCGGTCCAGTACACATCGTCGATCACATCCTTGGCAAGGTAGCGCTTGGCCACGTAATTGTTGCAGTCTTCCCAGTTCATCCTGTAAAAGTAAGACGCGTTGACTTGCGACATCTTTTTCATTCGATAACACTCGCGCATCGCGCCGTGAGCAAACGGCGTGGCCTCCATCTTGATGAGCGTCTCCGTTGAGCGCCACTTGTCCTCCACAACGTCATAGTCCCAGCGGATGGCAAGCTCCGTGGGCCGCTTGTGGATCTCGTACTGCGCCCAGACATCCCCGGAGTGCTTCTTGCGCAGGGCGGCCGCCGAGTGCCCGCCTCGCTGCCATCGCCGCACAGCGAGCGACTGCGGCGCCTTGGGCGCGATTTCGTCGATCACGCCAGCGCTCAATAGCAGGGCGAGTAGAGCATCACGGGTGAGCGGTGCAGCCGGCTCCTCGCATCCAAGGAAGTGGCACAGCTCCGCGTGCGGTGCGTAGCGCGGTCCCGTTGATGTCGTCAGGTCCTCCTCGAGTGATTCCGCGTGTTGCAGGAACGTGAACGACATGTTCGTCGCGAGAGTGTGAACGTGAACACGACAGAACGGAAAAAGTCGTACCCACTAAAATCTAACTCGCCTGTCCTAAAGCCCACCAGCTAAGTATTCCGCCCGTCAACCCTGACCGGCCGCCGTTGACCACCCGCCTACGACCAGGCACAGCGGGAGCGTGACCACAAACGAAGTGCCCATGGCAAGCAAGAAGCAAAAGGCACAGACAGCCACGCCTGCCATGGCGATGAAACCCGCCAATAGCATCATGAACGCGGCCACAAGCGTGAGCCAGATGAGCGCCGCGAGTGCGCGAGTCAGCTGCCGAGAGCCAACGCACCTGCTTGCGCAGCCCGCTAGCCGCCCTGCCACCCTTCGTGCGATCTCAAAGGGCGCGCGGGCGAGGCGTTTCCAAGGCTCGAGCTCACAGGGCGTCGAGAGCACCGCGTCGTCGTCGCCGAGCGCCGCTCGTCGCCACTCATCTGGAGTCGTTACATAGCGCAAGCCCAAGCCCAAAACGACGACTAAGGCGAGCAGCGCGCTCAGCCCGAACGCGGCCTGCTCCGCCTCACCGTAGCCATCGAGGCTCATCAGGACCTTGGGGCTCGCCCGCAGGTCGCTCGGTTGGGGCGACGAGGGCAGCCTTGAGGACTGGCCGACGAGCAGCGAGTGAGCGGAGCCGGGTGTTCCCCAACGGGCTTGCCATGGAGGCTCCTGCCAGTTTACAAGGCACAGCACGCACCGGGTGGCCATTGCGGCCGGGCAGAGGAGTAGCGCGTTCAGGAGCCGCTGGAGGATCGGAGAGGCAGCAAGCAAGGCGGAGAACAGCATGAGCCGTCGGTGCCAACGCGTGTCTCCACGCCACCTAGCCACGAGGCCGCCCATGGTGGCGGCCACCCACGCCGCCGAGGTGGCATCGATCACGGCAGGCATCATCGGGTCACCGTGCGCTGCAGACCCTGCACCAGAATCCGCGCGTAGCCAGCGGAGCGATAACACAGTGCATCCTCCTGCCATCACGTACACTCGGCCGATCCAGCGGTGCACACCCGGCCGAGCAATGCGCAGGGTTGGGCTGAGCTGCAGCACGATGGCAAGCATCGCCACAATGCCGCAGCCCACGTGCGCCACGATGGCCAAACGGGCGTTTGGGTCGGCGCTCCAATGCTCTTGCTGCCGGTACAGTGGAGAGAGCACTGGATAGTATACGCTTGAGCTCCACGCATGAGGGAGCGCCACACGACCAGCGTAAACAGAGAAGAGCAGGCACGTTAGCCGAAATCGATGCAGCAGTACCGCACCTTCGACGACGCTTGCTGGGGACCCAGAGGGCAAAAGTTGTTGCTCCTCCATCGTGTGAAATTGCCTGAATTTGAATCGTCGGGACGCCGTTTCGACCCTCGCTGGGCTTTCCACAGGAAAATAGGTTAGCAAATTCAAGAGCATTCGCTTTTGCCCGATTCGCCCCCCAAACGACCCCTGCCGTGTGACGCGCAAAGTTACTCGGCTGTGAACCCGCCCACCCACCGCGATTGTTTCAGAGCCTGGTCTCGATTGCCTCGGCGTCTAGCCGTTTAGCAGGGAACCGGGATGTATGATGTCACGCTCACCTCAGGCTGCCGTTTGTGTAGTTTGATGAACCGCCAATCAACCAACGCCAAGTTTACGACTCTATGCTTCGGCTCTTGACGCCTTATGAATACCTTTTACTTGGACCTTGGCGAAGCGCCCTCAAGGACCGTTTGACGGATAAATTCGTTGTTTCCTGTTGCTGTAGGTGTACGGCTTCCCTCAGACGATTTAGCAACCCGAGGAGCCTCTCCTCTCGTTCTTTCGCCGGCAAAGCATGCGCTGGCACAAGTCGTAATGAAGCGAGCCATTCGACGTGTCGTGCTCGTATAGTGCTATTGTGCACTGCCGAGGATGGCAGGCCCTCTTCGTGCTGCCTTACAATATCGATCAGACGAGCGCCAGTTAGCTCACGTTCCGCAAAGATGCTGCCATTGAGCAGCGGAGTGAGCTTGCAGCCTGGTGGGCAGGTGTCGCGCGTGCCACCAGGCCGAAGCGAATCCACGAAGGCTGCCACGCCTGCAGTGGAAAGTTGTCGAAGAGGCACGTCGAGGAGCGGGACGGCTTTCGTTGCTGGGCACGAGCCATAGATCGAGCACATGCACTTGGAACACGCTCGGCAGCACCATGCATGCGCGAGCGGCATGAGGAGAGCGATGACCAGCCCCGGCGCGCCGAAGCCTGTAGGAACTCTCATCAAACGCGACGAGTCGCGCTCGTCCATGTAGACTCAAGACAAGTCAAGTCAAGTCCACCCTTCCACCACAGCTGCAGTTGTCTTCCACCGGAACAAATTCCTGTAAGTTTTACTACTGTATGTTGAGCTGCTGTTTCTGTGTAGATAGAGACTGGACTTTTTTTGTCTTCCCGAGACGGCAGACGCCTCCCGGCCTCCGCGTGTCCCGAACGGACAAAATCGGACATCGTTTAGCTTCACCTTTAGGATTCACTTTACTAGGATTCTTAAAGGATTCTTATTGGATTCTTACTTGACGCTTGACTTGAATATTTGTGACTAGAATTAAACCCCCTTACAACTTGTCCTTTCAAGTTTCATCTATCATAAATCAAAATCACAAGTCTCAACACTCAAGTGCATATAGATATACCATACCTCATACCCGAACCGCGGCACGTGCATATTACCTCATACCCGACCCGCATCATCGTACATCGATCATGGACGAGCAGCATGAGACTTACTACGCATGACGTCTGGGTGAGGCATGAGTGCAGGAGCGTAAACAGAAACTGCTGTCTCGGAATTTGGAATCTGTATTTTGTCTTTCAATTTCCAAATCGCAGGGCGAGGGCCGAGGCGCGTAATCTGGATTCTGCATGGCGATATCTGGATCTTGAAATCTGTCCAGGTTCCAAAATCCGCGGCGAGGCGCGGAATCTGGATTCTGGATGGCCTGAGCCGGTTTTTGGAAACTGTCCA
>Ga0210247_100178_pt1 | contig 55568 bp, 39 predicted proteins | sample ChrtobMetP3_16mM_FD_155449 | JGI IMG/M metagenome (GOLD analysis project Ga0210247, IMG submission 155449) | Chrysochromulina tobin associated microbial communities from unialgal haptophyte culture, Seattle, Washington, United States - P3_16mM | ecosystem: Host-associated > Algae > Haptophytes >... | reverse complement strand
CCCCCCCCCGCCTCCGCCCCCCGCCCCGCCTCAGCCTCCCCCCCGCCTCCGCGACAGTCCTCCGCGCCTGGCCGGTACGCCGTTTCAAAGCCGTTTCCAAACCGTTCCAAAGCAGAGGACGACGCCAAATTTTCTCTCGATGGGCGAGATGGGCGAGCACGAGCGCGTGTTCAACTTTCTCAAAAACTCGTCTGGAAGTCCAAACTTTATTGGTTTGGACTTGCAGACGAGTCTACTCCCCGGTGGGCAGTCGTTTGAGCTCATCTGGAGGCTGGTGCTGCAAGCTGGTGCAGCAGGAATCAGCATCTCAGCACTTAGAGATGCAATCAACCCAGAGATGGTGCGCATCTTCGGCCGCACTATGAAGCCAAAGTGGTTGACACAGTACCTTGAACTGTTACCATCGACTTTTGTTCTCGATACGACGAGCGACGAGCCACGAACCTTCGTTCGGCTGACCTCAGGCGCGCTCGCATTCGAGGGAGAAGGAGAGCAGCGAACGCAACCAAGATTAGTTCCAAAGCAGAGGACGACGCCAACGGTAACAGTGACACCATCACCCAGGGCAGACGTGGCGCCGCCAAGGGACGAGACGCCGTGCGCGGACGACGAGCCGCGCTGCCGCTACCTGCGCTTCTCCAACCTGCCGCACGGCTGCTCCTCTGATGAGCTCGAGACGCTTCTCGAGCCGCTCGGCAAGGTGGAGGAGGTGCAGGTCGCGAGGGCGAGCGGCGGCGGCATGCTCGCGCTTGTGGAGATGTCGTGCACGCGCGAGGCCACGAGCGCCAAGCGCCGGCTCAACGAAATGCCGCTCCGCGGAAGCACCATGACCGTTGTCTTTGACAGCGCCCGCTCCCGCAACGAGCCCTCAACGCAGTCGCAACAGCCGCAATCTTCGGCGCCTCCCGAGATGGAGGAGGGAGAAATTCGCAAATCTGCGCTGTTCGGTTCATCCGAATGTGGTGCAGCAGAAAGTGGCGCAGTCGTGTATGAGAAAGGCTACACTGATGGCTGGTATGCAGGCCATCAGGCCGCTGCAGAGGACATTTGGAGGAATGCAGAGTACGCACGAGTGCAGCTGCAGAAGGAGCTCGACGAGGCGCATGAGGTGGAGCGTACCAAGATGATTGAGACGATGAAGCAGCACTACCGGCAGGCGCTTGCCATGCAGGTAGGCCAGGGCGTGAATGCGAGAGTGGCGAGAATGGCTAGGGAACAGCTTATGGAACAGCATCAGCAGCACTCGAGTGCACCGAGCGCACCGTCGGAGTCCCTAATGAAAGCGGCGGCTGCCGCCGCGGACGCGGCTGCAGACGCGGCCATCGCCGCCGCAGATGCCCCAATGGCAAGCGACATCGTGCTCTCGGCGGCCGCTCATGCCACCGGTAAGCGGCAGCTGGGGCTAGGGCTCGATGCTGCAGCAACGCCCTGCTTCGAAGACCTGGGACAGTCCAGTGCACAGGAGACTCAGGTGTATGGCGCGGAGACGGCAAAGGGCGCTCACGAGGATGCTCACGAGGATCTCGCTTCTTGTGGGGAACTACTCCTGTGCGGAACTGCTTCTTATGAAGAAAGCGTTGCAAAGGCGCCGCCCGGCGCCTCAGCGGGGAGTGCCGGCAAGTTCAAGAAGCGGACGGTCGCCGGCTGGATGAGGTACGAGGCGTACGGGCAGATCGGTAAGAAGGCCGACTCGAAGGCGAATGGCGCAGCCAGTGGAGCGGACGGTGGAGCGAAGGCGGCCACGGCGAGCAGCAGCGGCGGTGCAGCGCTCGACATGGATTTCGACGACTTCGAGATTGCGGAATTCGAGACCGCCGACCAGCTTCACTCCGCCAGTTCTCCTCTAGTCGGTGCCAAGGCGATGACCGCCGCTACCACCACCAATGCCGCCGCCGCCAGGCCCGAGGCGAAGGGTGATGCCCACGATGACGCTATCGAGGAGCAGGGGGCGCCTGTCAAGCGTCCTCGTGAGCGTCCTCGGGACGACAGTGAAGAGCCCCGACACTCATCCACAGCCGCTCAGACTCACACCACAGTGCCCTCGCCGAAGACGGAGCGTCTTCACGAATCCGACGAAGCCGACGGTGCGCCGAAGACTGAGCGGGCGGTAGCGGGCGGACGGAGCGTCGTTGTGAGCCACGCCAGCGACTACGGCCCGTCGCTCCTCGACGAGGAGCGCAATCAGCATGCCATCAGAAACGCCCGCATACCGTCGCTTCTCGCGCCTGCTCCAGTGACACTCACGCTCGCCCTCACGCGTCGTCTGCTCGCGTTTCGTCAGTACCTCGAGATGCGTCGGCTGTGTGTGGGCGTCAAGAGTAGCACCAAGCCGTGGCAGCTCAGGGTGCGCCGCGGGCCCTTTTTGGTCGCGGACGTTCTCGAGCATTTTGGATATGGGCAGCGACGTGAGAAGCCCGAGCGCGTGCTCAAGCAGCTGTACAGCCTCACCTCAGTCACCTTCATCGACCCACGCACCGGGCGCGAGGAGGAGGGCGACGATCTTGGCGGCCTCACACGCGAGCTGTACTCCCTCTTTTGGCGCGAGGTGCTCCGCGAGGAGCACGGTCTCTTCGAACGAGCTGTGGGGAACGACTCGCCAGGCGGCAGCCTGCCCCGCCCAAGCGCACCGCCCGAGGCACTCGAAGCCGTTGGTCGCGTGTTACTCAAGTGCATCATCGACGACCATCCAATCGGCCACGGCGTGTGCCCGTTCCTTCTCGATCAGCTCGTCCATGGGGACGCGGGCGCCGCCTCGGAGCTCGGGTGCCCGGCCTCCGCACTTCGCGCGCTCGCCACTTTCGACGCATCACTCGCTGAGAGCTGGCGACAATTGCTCGAGGCGCCCGAACAACACTTGGCCGGTCTCACCTATGAGGACTTTGATCCGGGCGCACCAGAAATCCATGTGCCGCCGGCCGCCTTCGGCGAGGCCATCCGAATGGGCGTAACGCAGCGGCTGCTTACGAGCCGCGCCGGTGCGTTCGCGGCGCTGCGCCGGGGGGCACACGGAGTCGAAGACCTGACGGTGCAACTCGCAACCGTCGGCTCGAGTGACGAGCTGTCGTTCCTGCTACAGGGCAAGCGCGAGGTTTCGGCGCATGAGCTGCTCGAGTGCTTCACACTGCCCCGCACGTCAGCGCATGAGGAGGCGGCAGCGGGCTTCGCGGCGGTCGGCTCGGAGGTGCCGAGCTACTTGGAGGCGCTCTTATTGGACGAAACCGTCTTTGGCCCCGAGGAGAGGCTCGCGCTTCTGCGCTGGTGCACGGCGCTCGCGGCGCTCCCAATGGACGGACTGGGCGAGCAGAAGATCACGCTGCGCCTCTACGGCGACGAAGCTGACGATGCGACATTGCCCGAGACGCACACGTGCACGCGCGAGCTGCACCTTCCAAACTACTCATCGGCCGAGGTGCTCCAGGCCAAGCTGCTCCTTGCCATCGAGCACATTGAAGACGGTTTCTTGAAGGCATGACTCGAAGGCCGTCTCCCGCCCACTCTGCTCCCCTCCTTGACCTTGCCATTTGGGTGCGCTTTGTACTAGTTCGATCGTAAAGCAGGTATTACGATTGAGGATTGCGTGGCCGTTTGTTAGCCTATTGTGGCCGTGTCAAGCGTCCGTCGTTGTGGTTTCGTCTGAATCGCGCGCAGATCGCGCGCAGATCACGTCTGGGACGCGTCCCGGACGCGATTTTGGACAAAATTTTGTCCCAAAAAAGGTCGCGATTGTGCCAAAGGACGCGTCCAGGACGTCCTGGCAGACGCGAAGTAAAACTTCGGCCATGCAGACGACTCCACGCGACGCAGTGACGGAGCGCGGCGAGCCGCGCCGACTCAGAATTGTAGCAGAGATCGTGCAAGATGGAGAGGGCGACCTTCTAGGAGAAGCGCAGCGCGCCATGAGGTCGCCGACGCAGACACCGAGACAAGGACCAATCGACGCCACAGCGAAAGACGCAAAGGACTACGACACGCGGGACGTCACGCTGCACGACGACACGCTGGACGACGACACGCTGGACACAGCGCGCAAGCACGAATCTTCAACGGGCGACGATGATCATGACAGCGACCTCGACCCGTCAGACGACGACTTCACCTTCACATGGGTCCTCGTCGGTGGCCTCAACATGGTGAGAGATGTCGTGAAATTCCTGTGCACCGTCAAGTTCTCCGTCTTTGTCGCGATCTTGGGCTCGGTGCTGATCGTCGCCTTCTCCGCCTTAGATGGCGATATCTGCATTCAAACAAATAACGTCAGCAAGGTCAGCGACGTCACCTCTCTTCAGAACGTCAGCAACGTAATGCGGAACGTCACCAGTAAAGTGACGAGGTGGACGCCCGAGATCACCTGCCTCACCAGCGAATCGTATTGGGTCATGGCGCTCTACCTCTACGCCCTCATCGTGATGGCCAACGACGCCCCTCCCGACTTAGTGATGCTCGGACTCACGATCGTCCTCCTCTTCTCCGAAATCATTACCGACAAAGATGCGTGGTCCGGCTTCTGCAGCACCTCCATCCTCGCAATCGCATCGCTCCTCGTCATGTGCAGGGCTCTCGAGGAGACAAAGGCAGTCGAGGCGGTGCTTCTGCCCATCCTCGGCAATCCATCCAACCATTTTAGTGCGATACTCCGGCTGACATTGCCCGTCGTTTTTCTCTCCGCCTTCCTCAACAACACGCCCATCGTTGCCATGCTCATGAGCGTCTGTGAGAATTGGGCCGCTCGCTCCAACTTGTCTGTCAAGTGCCTCCTCATGCCCCTCTCGTTCGCGTCGCTGCTTGGTGGCTGTTGCACGCTCATCGGCACGTCGACCAACCTCGTTCTCAACGGGCTGATCAAGGACGATAAAGACCCGCCCATGAAGCCCTTCACTCTCTTCCAGTTCTCCGCTGTCGGATACCCTGGCGCAATCGCGGGCTGCGTCTACATGGCGGTGTTCGTGCCTTTGTACTTTCGCCCGAAGCGTGCGCCGGGCGCGAAGGCCGAGACGATATGGTCTTGCTTAAATCCCTGCTACACCATACCCATCACGAAGAACGAGCCGACACAGTCGACTGCCCTCGATCTCGAGATATCTGGGCATTCGATGAGCTCGATGCTGCCGGTAGCAACGGTGGTGCAGCCGGCGGGCTTCGGGTCGCGAGGATCGCCCAGGTGTGTAGTCTCTCCTCTCTCTCTCTCTCATCTAGCCCGTACCTGGCCCGCACCTCGCCCGCACCTCGCCCGCACCTCGCCCGCATCTCTCCCCTCACATCTCGCCCGCACCTCGCCCGCATCTCAGGTACGTCCTCGAGGTACTCGTCACGCGCAAGTGCGCTCTCCTCCTCGGCACCGCTCCCGCCGAACTAGGCTCCCTCGTCGTGCCTGATTGCAAGGCGGCATGTGTGCCGAGGGTGCTCATCCGTGCGCACGACGTCCACCCCATTGGGCCGCTCACGAGCCCTACTCTGCTCATCCAGGAAGGCGACCGGCTCCTCGTACGATGCCTGGCGCCGGCCGTGCCAGCGCTGCGCAAGGTGGGAGGGCTTATCATCCGGCCCGATGCGTCAGATGCACCGGCGCGCCGGGATGACACTGGTGCCGTCAAGGTGATGGTTGAGGCGACGATCGGGAATCTCTCCCCTCTCGATGGGATGAGCCTAGCGGACGCACTGGCTTCCGATACCATGAGCGGGGCACATGTCTGGGCGATTCGCGAGATGGCCGGCAACGAGCTGGCCGCTGCCAGGACTCGCCGACCCTCACGAGATTCTCACGAGACGGGCTCGCCTGCGGTGCAGCCGACCCTCGTCGATAACGACTCAACTCTGATGATGTGGCACCGTGACACCGGGTGCGTCATTCGCGAGTTCTCTCTCGTCGCAAGCTCTCTCTCGTCGCAAGCTGCCGATGGTAAGGCGAAACAACCATCACCTGCATCAGACCATCTTGACCACCTCTTGCCAGGCTCCACAGGCTTCTCGAGCCGGCAGCAGAGCTTGCCGCTGACTGTCGGTACCGTGCTGCTCGTCGAGGCTCCAAACAGCTGGGTGTGGGCACACCGGGCGACGAGTGCATTTGCGCACCTCGAGCGTATCACAGATACCGCCGCCGATCCCACTGCCAGTACCACTGCTGCTAGCGTGCGACGGCCGTTCCGGCCGCTCAAGAAGGCAGATGTCATCAAGAAATTGAGGGTCTTCGCGTGTCTCAGCGCGCTGGTCGCCTTGCTCTGCCTCTCTGCCTTCGAGACAGTTGACCTGTTCCCACTTGCACTCGCCATAAGTGCCGGTTACATCGCGATCGGAGCCATGACCCTGAACCAGGCGTGGCGCGCGATCAACTACCGTGTCATTCTCACCGTCGCGTGCTCGTTCGGCCCCGGCAAGGCGCTCACGAACACGGGCCTCGCCAAGTTCGCCGGCGTCGCGCTCATGGCTATGACCAGTCTTGGCACCTTTGGCTTCCTCTTTATGATTGTTCTCTTCACTTCGTTGCTCACGAGCATTGTCTCGAACTCAACAGCCGTCATCACAATCTACGCGATCCTGCGTACGATGCAAGTGCCTGGCATCTCAATGGAGGCGATGATGTGCTGTATGTGTCTTGGCGCCTCGACCGACTACATCACGCCCATCGGGTACCAAACGAATCTGATGGTGTACAAGCGTGGGGGCTACGCGTTCTCCGACTACACAAAGGTGGGTGCCGGCCTGACGATTCTGAATTGCGTCACCTACGCTGGAATGGCAATGCTCGCCCTGTGAGGGTCACGGACTGGTCCGGGAGACAAAGGGGAAGGGGGATGCGATGATGTACGAGCTGCGCGTGCGCGCGCCTCGTGTACTGATACGAGGCGCCGACGACGACTGATGGCGCGCTCGGGGATCGGCAGGCTCGGGCGGGCTCGGGCGCTTGGGGGCGATCGGGTGGTGATTTCCCTGGCAATTTCTACCCATGTGCAACGAGGTGGCGGGCAAGCACAACGAAATGGGCGAAACATCAACATGCAGTCGCAGAGAGGCGTCGGGCAGGCGAGCCCTTAACTTTCGTGAGACCGTGCCTCGCAGGCTCTTATTCGGGCTCTTACTTTCGCCCACTTCGCTTGGCACTCGCTTCAGATCTGCTTTGGATCTAGCTTCTGATCGCGCTCTCGAATCGGCTCTCGAATCGGCTCTCGCTCGCTCTGCTCGGCTCTCGCTCGCGCTCGCTCTTAAGACTCTGGTGCATATGTCGCATGTTTGGCAGTTGGCTCTCGCTTGGCCCTGCGTATACTCTGTTCTCTCGGCGCTCTCGCTCATGTTCATGGCTGCATGTTCCGGCAGTTGGCTATCGCTCGGCCCTGCGTATACTCTGTGTACCTCTCGGCGCTCGGCTCGCCCAACTGTCTGGCTGCATGTTCGGTCTTGAGTCTACAGTCTATTGTGGTACATAAAAGTGAATTATTAATTCAGACGCTAGCATGTGGGGGCTTCCCCACGCGCGTCTCTCACGACAAACCTCAAACGTCACGAACGCACGATACAAGCGATCCTGGGTTCGTAGTCATAAGTCAGTTATCAGTGAATCAGTAAGATGAACCCCGGACCGTATACGGACCGTATTGGCTGTTATACTTGTGGGGGCTTCTCGTAGGGGGGTCACAAACGAACCGCCCTCTGCCACAAGGGCGAAGGGGGGGTTCTAGCACAGCCCGATGGTCGCCGCCTCGTTACGGGTACGGTCCGGTGAGACAAAAGAAAACTTTTCTACCGGAGGGTCTCGTGCGTGGTGTTCAGTAAGCGTGTACAATGATCAAGCAGTAAGTTTATACAAACTCCACGGGCGCCGCGTCTTGGATTGTATTCCCCGCAGCGGCCAGTGGCTTCACGGTGGGGGGCGCCCGCGCGTCGGCAGACGGGTGACGGCACGCCGCGACGCATCAGCTTTTATTTATTTCCGGGATAAGTGGACGCGGGTCTCGTCGCCCGCATAGCGCATTATATCCTATCTCGGTTGAGTTCTTTCACGCGTTCTAATCGTCATCGACAGACAGACTTGGACTGTCACTGTACTCCAAAGCAAACGCAGAACGCGCACGGCACGCGGCACATGGCAACGGCACCCGGGTCGGGTGGCTGGGTCGCTCCGTCGCCACAGCGACCGTACAGGTGCGGTTGCCACTTGGGTGTTGCTCACATCTGTGGCGCTCCGAATCGTCAATCTACCCACGCGAACTCACCCGCGAGCGTTGGCCGCCAACATCAATATCGGGCAGCAAGCCTGGCCTAGCGCCATTGGTCTTGTCCCCACCTTCGGCGATCTGCTGGCGCAGTCGCCGGATCTCGTGCTGGTATTTGGCCAGGTTGAGCTCAATGTACTGTTGCATCGACGCCAGTTGCGCCTCAGCGGCGGCCGCACGGCGCGCGAGCTCCGAGCGCTCCCGCTCGAGCTTGACCTGGTAGCCCTCGAGCTCGCTCACCTGCAGTCGCAGCATGCGCACGTCGGCGCTGGCGCCACCACCGCCGGCGCCAACAGCGGCGCGGCCGGCGCCGGCGCCAGCCAGGTCGAGTTGAGCCTCGAGATTGGCAATCTGCTCCCGCAGCTGCTCGTTCTCACGCTTGGTGCGCTCATCCACGACGAGTCGCTCGCTGCCGCCGCTGCCGCCGCTGCCACCGTGGCTGCCGTGACTGCGCAAACCCTTTGAGGGCGGGCGCGGCGGCGGTGGCGGCGAATACCGCTTCATTGGTTCGAGTGCCGAAGCAGGGAGAGGATCGAGCATGCCCTCAGCCTGGAGCTGCCTCAGGGCATAGATGAGCTCCTCCTGCGTCTTTCGAAGGCGCGCGACGAGCTCATCATTCTTAGCAGCGGGCACGGCCTCCTCGAGGTCGAGCACGCGCTGCTGAAGTCGCTCGGCACGCTCCTCGTGGATCGCTGCCTGGTGGCGGAAGCTGCTGAGCTCCGCCACGAGGGATGCAAGCTCTCGGTGCTGCGTGGCCGAGGCCTCATGCAGCGCCCTCTGCGCGACGTTGCGCTCCATCTGGCAGTGCTCGTACTGCATGGCCAGCGTGTCCTTCTCCTTCTGGAGCGCCTTCTCGAGCTCCGACGGCACGGAGCGTCGGCCCGCCGCACCCGGAAGCACGAGCGCCTGAAGCGAGAGCTCCTCGTGCGACGGGAGAGAAAGGGGCTGCCCAAGGCGCGATGCCTCCTCCGCGAGCAGGCGGATGCGCCAATAGGCCTCAACCAGCCCTCGATTCATCTCGAGCATCTCGTTGACGCGTCTCTCGTATCGGGTGAGCTCGGCGACCACCGCTGGCGGCTGCGCCTCGGGCGCATGGTTGAGCGTGACGGCGCGATCGCCGGCGCGACTGGCCGCGCGACTGGCCCCCTTGCTGTGCGTCTCCCGCTGGGAGGTGCCGTTGCGGCTAGCAGGCGGTTCGGGCTCAGCCGGCACGCCGCCGTCGACGCCCTCCACGACAGTGCCCACCACGTCGCCAGTGCCCGCCTCGTCACCCTCGGCAATGGAGGCGGCAGCGGCGGCTGCCTTGGCCTCACGCTCCCTACGCAGCCCGGCGAGGATCTCATTGTGCACGGTGAGTGCCTCGAGTTGCTCCTTGTGACGGTCGAGTTGCATGTTGATCTCCCCACGCATCTGGCCGTGCGTCTTCACCTGTGGGGAGGCGAGGGCGCCGTAGTGAGCACATGCATGCTTGGAGATGGAGGTTGGGAGGTACGCATCTGGCTGTGCGCCTTCACCTCCTCGCGAGCGAGGCTGAGCGCGCTCTTGTGAGCGGCGCGCTCCTGCGTCTGCTCCTCGCGAACGTCTTTCAGCTCCTGTTGAAGCTGCCGAATGCGCTCCAGCTGCTCTTCCGCACTCGACGCTGCCTGGCGCTGCAACGCCAGCGTGTCCTGGTCGTTCTGGAGCTGCGCGCGCTCGAGAGAGAGCGAAGCGCTCGACGCCTTCTCGCGCGCCGCCTCGGCCTCCCGACGCGCCTCTTGTAGCATCTGCTGCGCGTGCTCCGCCTTTTGGCCGAGGCGCGTCGCCTCCGCCTGGCTGTCGCGCAACTCGATCTGCATGCGCTCCACGTCCTTCTCGGCCGTCTTCTTGGCGTTCGCCGCGTTGAGCAGCTGCACGTGCAATCGGCGACACCTCAGTGATGGCAAGGGTTCATCAGGGGCTCATCACAGGGAGAAGATCATCAACGATCAATCACAAGGCAATCAAAAGGCAGGCAAGAGGGCAATCGTATGGCTATCAAATAGCAAGAGGGCCATCCACAAGCCATCAGAGGGCCATCAGAAGCCACCATCAGAAGCCGTCATCAGAAGCCATCATCAGAAGCCATCAGAGGGCCATCCACAAGCCATCAGAGAGCCATCTCACCTGGAGCATTAGCTCATCCTCGCGCTCCCTCCAGTCCGTCGAGGCCGTCTGCAGCCCGTGCAACTCCGCCTCGAGTGCCATGCACCGGCGCTCAAGCTTCTCCGCCTTGGTCGTCACCTGCGCGAGCTGCGCGTCCGCCGCGAGAAGTGCCTTCTCCTTCTCCATCGCCTGCCGCTGTACTGACTGCAAGATATCCCGGGCAGCAAGCGCCTCCACCTCGAGCTCGAAGACGCGCTGCTGCTCCTTGGCTGTGGATTCTCCGCCATTGAGCTGCGCGCTGAGCAGCTGGCGCGTGAGCTCCATCTTCTGCTCCTTTTCGCGCACAAGCTCATGCTTGAGCTGCACGGCCTCGCCAGTCGACTGGTTGAGGCGCGTACGCAGCGACATCACCTCGGCCATCAGCTGCTGCCGCTCGCCCCCCGTGCTGGCCGAATCCTGCTGCATCGCGTCCACGAGCGCCTGCAGCTTATCGGTCGCATACGAGAGCTGGGACGGGAGATGCTTCTGGTTCTCGCCGACGGCATCGACGCCGCGACGGATCTGAACCTCCGCCGTCGCGAGAGATTCTCCCAACGTCTGTATGTGCCAGTACTGCCGCTGGAGCAACCCACGTGTCGTCGCATTATTGACGAGCGGGTAGTTGCGAAAGCCCATGCCGTGAGCGAGCAGCCCGAGCGTCGTCGCGCTCTCCTCCATGTCGCCGGGTACCACACAGCCCAGAAGCAGCCCGCGCGCATTCCCGCCCACCGCCTCGCCGAGCAGCAGTGCGCAGCCCGAAAGCGGCAGCGGCTTGGTGGGCGGTGTGCTCAGGACGGCGCGCAGTCCCGAGGCGAGTGGGTCGCCCAGGCTGCCCACCTCGATGTCGGTGAGCACTAGCTGCGATACCATCTCCTCCACTGCCTCGCCGCTGCCAGCCGCGCCGCCACCGCGGTGTACGCTCTGTACGAGCTCGAGGATGAGAACGGAAGACGGCGCGGGCGGCCGATGCTGCTGCTGCAGACGCACGCGCGCCGCCGAAAACGTCTTCGCGAATTCGGGCCCCGAGGACACCTGCTGCTTCCGAACACCCGGAAGCTGCACGCCGCTGGGCGCCTCGGCGTCACGCACGACTCGCAGCTCACTCGAGCCCTGAGCGAGCATGTCGGACATCTTGTCCGTCGAGCCGATGACTACGCTCGCCACGGACGCGTACAGCTGGTACATGAGCTGGCCACCCCTGCCGCCCGCGACCGCCTGCCGCTGCTGCATCAGCTCAAAGATACGGTCGACCATCAGCGGCACAAGCTTGTTGACGAGCTCTGAGTGGCCACTGCGGTGGTAGCCCATGACGACGACGCCGGCATTTTCGCCATTCGTGAGTGCCTCGAGGAGCGGCAGCACCTCCGTCTCGTACACATCCTTGTCAGACGCGTACTCGTCAAAGATGCGTGAGTAGCTGTGCCGCTCGCCCTCAGTCTTGCCGGCTGGCACGAGCTCGAGTGCGTTGCCTGCAATGAAGAGGCTCGTGTCCGCAGCCCCCGATGGGGTGGCAGACTTCACAACACGTGCGCAGCAGCGCACGTCCGCGCCCGGCGGGCGGCCAGCTGCCGGCATCGCCAAGGGGACGAGCGCAGCCGGACGTAGCAGTTGCCTAACTTCACGAACGCTGCGCTGCTGCTGTGAAAGGAGTGAAACACAGCTCAATTGGAAAATCAACCCGCATCACCCTTACACGGGTGCCGCTATCGCATGAACGGAGGCTGGCCGCGAAGGAGTGTCCAAGATGACGCTATGGTCGTCTCCCCGCTCCGCTCAGACCTCTCAGTGTGCTTCAGACTCTGAAGGCTTCAGTCGCATCTCGGCTTTGGCTTTCTCGGTTAAAAAAAAACCGGGGGCCGAGCCGGGACACACGGGACACACGGGACATACGGGCACATCTCGGTACAGACAGACAAACTTTCTTTCACTGAACCTTGCGCGAGGAAGCGCTCGCGCCATCACGCTCATGATTGAAACGATCGTATCGCGAGTATTGGGCGAATGGAATCGTCATGGGCCCGATGCGCGCCATCATGGGAGAAAATGGCATGAGCAGCAACAAGGTTGGCACGAGCACAGCCCACTTGCAGATAGCAGCGGCGCCGGCGCTTGCAAGCAGCCAGTCGGGCGCCTCCATGAGATCGCGCTCCCCAGGCAGCGCAGAGAAAAGTAGGGCGTTCGCCACAACGTCCAGCGCGGCGCCGAGGGTAGCCGCCCCTATGAGCGTCACCTGAAGCGGCGAGAACTGAACGAGACAGCGCACTCGGCGGCGCAGCAGCAGCCCGTAGAGCGGCGGGAACATCAGGTGGAATTGGATGAGTGAGGTCAGCCGCCAAAGGTCCTCCTGCGCCACGCCGGCCAGAATGGCGCGAGCCTGCTCTGCATTCACGGTGAGCTGCAACCGGATCACATCCTTGGCGAGTGCAAGCTTTCCACAGATGGCGAGCACGCCCACAACCAACAGTCCACAAATGGTACACAAAATTAGCGGCTCGGGCTCAGAGCTGTGCCCACCGCCATACAGCTCAGGCCGAGATGTTCGGATTGACGATGCCGAGCGCTTCGTCGTAGGGGCAGTCGTCGGCAGCTTGTCGTAGCCGTTGCGCATGGCGGCCTCGTCGCGTTTGCCGCGCGGGAGCCTTTCGAGGCATCAAAGTCAAGTCTAGTCAAGTCAAGTGAAGTCTATACGAAGGAGACTTGTTGTTTCTGTCAAGTCATGACTTGACTTGACTTGACGAGACTTACGTGTATATCTCTGGCCTTTTTTTAGTGTGATGGTAGAAGACTCGATCGACGCCACGGCCGACTCCACGGCCGACGCGGTGGCGGCCCGTGTATGCCACGGCGGCAAACATTTGATCCACGGACTTCTTGAGCTGCGTGAAGTGCCGACCGCTGGTCGAGGCTGGTTTGCGCTGGCCGACATACCACCAGGAACGCAGCTTTGGAAAGAGAAGGCGTTCACTGTTGGCCGGACTCGCGCTGACCTTGTGAAACGTGTCGGCGCTGATCTTGAGAGGCACGCGGCTTTCTGCCGCCCCGCGCACAGCTCCGGCGAGGCCGAAGCTGAGGGCATCGTTTCAAACAACTTCTTTGAGAACGGACCATTCACCGGAGCGATGCTTTTCGAGCTCACGTCCATGATCAACCATTCTTGCTGTCCTAACACCTCCGTTGAGATGATGAAGTCCGAGTTTGGTGCGTGCTACTCCCGCGTGACCACCGCACGTGCCATCATGGCTGGCGAACAGATTCTGATCTCGTACAGCCACGAGAAGCTCTTCCGGCCCCGTAAAGAGCGCCCGTGCCAAACTTGGGGCTTCAGCGAGCCCTGCGCAAGATGCCAGGGCTCCTTACCACCGGAGGAGCAGGAGCGTTGGGACCTGCTCGAAGCAGCAAGCGTCGCCGCGGATCTAGCTGAGCGACAGCCGCCACGCAGGCGGACTCCTCAGGTGGCCATGACGGTGCTTCCACTGCTCGTGAGCGCAGCACAGGTTGTTGAGTGCTGGTTGCCCAACCTCGCCGAGGGACACCGATTTGCGAGCCTGGCCGAGGTCTACCGGCTAGATGCGCCCCGACACTCGGTGTTGGACGTACAGTGGCATGCTTCTGACGATGATGACGCAGCCTCGTGGGAGGTTGCCTTCGAGAGGCATCGCGTGCGCACGCTGGCAGCCATCAGCATACAGCCCTCCTTAGTAGCGAGGGCCGCCTCGGGTACAATCTGAGCACTTCTTCGGAAGACGCACTTAATTTCACACCCATAATTTATCGGGCCACGGACGGTCTTAGCCTCTTAGGACGGTCGCGGTCCATGGTGCGATCTGCGACGCGTATCTCTGCGATGGGCACCGGTCGGGCGGGGGGGGCCGGCCGGGGCCCGGGGGCCGGGGGACCCGGGTTAATTGGGGGATCGGATCGTGGTACGATCACTGAGTTCAAAATGAAAATCAGGTGGTGGGGATAGTGTGTGAATCCAGAAAGAATACCTCCCCCTACCCCTTTGGGTCAATCACTGAGTTCAAAATCAGGTGGTGGGGATACAGTGTGTGAATCCAGAAAGAATTAGCTCACCTCCCCCTACCCCTTTGCGCTTTGGGTCAAAGGATGAAACGTCTCTCGCCACACTCTCTTATTTTGGCTGTTTCTCGGCTCACCGTCTGCATGTGTCTCATTTCGAGGGTCCTTCGCGGCGGTCCTTCGCAGCATCTCGCTTGGGCTGTGAAAGTGTGAATGTTTCCTGTGGGGACCCTCAGAAACAAGCTTGCATCCCGAAGCGAGCACTCGGCGTGGCGTCAGGATCGAGGATGCGCACTGCTCGCTTGCTGTTGTTCCTCGCCGCGGTCGTCCTGCTGCTGCAGCCCTCGAGCGCCCAGTACCGCCGCAGCATTCCAAAGCGTCCTGGCAGAGATGGCGCAACTGCCGCCTCCAAGGGCAGGGATTATTACAAGATTCTCGGCGTGCCTCGCAGTGCAGACGATCGGGCGATCAAGAAGGCGTTCCGCAAGCTATCTATCCAGTGGCATCCCGACAAAAACCCGGACAACAAGGAAGAGGCACAGGAGAAATTCAAGGAGATCGCCGCGGCGTACACAGTGCTCTCTGACGCTGAGCAACGCAAGGTGTACGATCAGTTTGGAGAGGAGGGTCTACAGGGAGGTGGTGGCGGCGCCGGCGCCGCCGCCGGTGGCATCGATCCGATGGAGATCTTCAAGCAGTTCTTCGGTGGCGAGAACCCCTTTGGCGGCATGGGCGGCGGCGGTGGTAACACGAACGTCAAGTTTAGCTTTGGCGGCGGCGGCGGGAGCCCGTTCGGAGGCATGGGCGGCATGGGCGGTAGCCCGTTTGGCGGCGGCGGCGGCGGCGGCTCACCCTTTGACGGCGCGGACGGCGCCAGCGCGGGAGCCGTGCCAATGCCCGCCGAGTCGCAGCTGCATCAGGTGAGCACAGCCCGCGTCGCCAGCTCCACGTTCGCTTCTGTCGCTCCGCAACTTGGTGTATGACTGAGGACGCCTGTATGACTGACGATGCGCGCCATGGTGGTGTGTGCTGTGTGTGCTCGGCAGGTGCGGCTCGTCAAGCCGGTAAGTGGCGGTTTCGGCCTCAAAGCGGACGGGCGCAACACCATCATCGGCGTGACCACCGGCGGCGTCGCCGACAAGGCTGGCCTTCGCGTCGGCGACGTGGTCTTCAAGGTCGATGGGGAGAGCCTATCGCATGGGAAGGGGGCGCTGGGTACGGCGCTCAGCGGCAGCGCGCATGTGCTGCAGGTGGCCTACATGAAGGGCGAGGAGGGGCAGGCCGTCGAGGTCAAGGACTTTGTGCAGCCGACGAGTGGAGGGCTCGGTATCAAAGTCGATCCCTCGAATGTCATCAGCCAGATCAGCAAAGGCGGGGCCGCCCACAAGGACGGCCGGCTCCGGATAGGGGATAAGATCCTGTTCGTCAATACGCAGTCTCTCAAGGCCATGAAGCTCGCCGACGCGCTCAAAGCTTTGGGTGCCGCGGGCGCGCCGTTACGCTTTCTCGTGCAGCCAACGCTCGTCGCGCCGCAGCCAAGCAGCGGCGGCGGCGGCAGCGGGCCCCGCGGCGGCGGCCCGCGCGGCGGCGGCCGAGCCGGCGGCATGGGCGGCATGGGCGGCATGGGCGGCCTGGGTGGCATGGGCGGCATGGGCGGCATGGGTGGCGGCCAACAAATCGACCCAGAGATGCTTCAAAGGATGATGGGTGGGATGGGCGGCGGCGGCATGCCGGGCATGGGTGGGTTTCCAGGCATGGGCGGCATGGGAAGTGGGCGCGGCGGCGGAGGAGGAGGCGGACGACGAAGCCGACGTGGCTGAACGCTCGGCGTCCGTTGACAGCGGGGTCGCGCGCGCGCGAGACGTCACGCACGCCCCGGCGTGCTGGGGCGGTGCGCCCCCGGGTGCGCGTTACTTAAGCGGCGTCCCGGTTTGCGCTAGGCGCCTTTTTTCACACATTTTAAGACGAGACGACTTCGTAGGCCTGCTCTCGGCGCCTCTCTGTCTATTTGGCACTGCAATGAAACTGTCGGATACTGGGCGTATGCACTCTACAACTGCGCTGTCGAGAAGCTGTTTGTGTGTTTCATCGCCGACGTCGTCTTCCCCGAGCGGGCAGCAGTTGGCTCCCGCACAAGGCGCGAGCTCGAGCCGCCGCAATGCCAGTCTCGAACGTACAAGAGCCGACGCGAAGCATGCACCAACTCTACCGCCAGCGCCAGCCGTCCGCACATCATGCCGACCATGGCTGCCGCTAGCGGGTCGTGGGCGTGCCGCCCACCTGCGCAACGACCACATCGATGCTGTCACCATCCTCCATTTCGAGCTCGTTTGGCGTCTGGTTCTCACGGATGCGGTTGCCGTCGAAGAGGAAGCGGACAGACTCCATGGCCACGCCTTGCCGCTGGCAAAACGCGCGCATCAGCTTCTCAAGCTTCGTGTCGGGCTTGCACTTGAAGAAGACTGTGGTGAGACGCGCGAGTGACACTCAAGCGTGAGATCAGTGAGGCGCGTGCGTGCCATGGCTACACAAGATGGCGAGATCCTGGCGGTCACCCGCGCTCAGCGAGGAAGGACGCCACTGAGCGTGTGCGGCTCCATGAGTGTATACAAGGGCGGGCACATGCGGCGGGAGCAGCACACCTTCAGTGCCGTCTTGCGAGACGACCTTGAGCTGCATGGTGTTGGGCTTGGCCTCTTCTCCCTGCTTCGATTCTTCGTCAGCCATGACGAAAGGTTTTGGTGGAGGGCGTCCCTCGAAGGTCAGGGACGAGGCTGATGCCGCGAGAGAGGGGGTCGACCGCGATTCTCGCGCGCGTGCGTGCCGCGATCTTCACAGTGAAACACAAGACGTTAGAATATGTCTGTTGTCAGACGTCTAAGCGAGTCACGTTCGTGTTGACCTACGAAAGCGGCCAAGTTTTGACGGCGCACGAGTCGTGCTTGGTTTAGTGCACGCGCTCCGACGTCTCGCGCCAGCATCTCCTGCTCGCAACCTCTTCCTCAACGGGGTGCCCATGTCCGACCCGCTTGGGCAGCCGACACCATCGAAGCCACCAGATCTCAAGGCGCTATCGACGCCACCGAAGCCACCGCCATCACAGCCACTGGCCGCAAATCCATTCGATACGCCACCAAGGGCACAGCCAATGCCAGCTCCGGCGCAACCGCCACCCAAGGCACAACCAACTAAGGCGATGGCACCGACAACGTCAGCAGCAGCACAGGCTCCGACAGGTCAGCCTAAGATGAGCGCTGCTGCGCGCATGAGGCTGGCCGCCGAGGCGGCCGAAGCTGCCGAGGCGGCCAAGCACCGCAAGCCGCTTATCCTGAAAGCAGCGGTGAAGCAGGTGGAGGTGGCGCCGCCGCCGCCGGAGATGGCCTTCCTCGAGTCTGTAGGCGCGCGCATAGAGCGCTGCGAGAAGGAGGGGCAGATCGATCTCGCCGTTTCTATTTATAGAACTGCCTTGCCGATGTTCAACTCGGCCCTGGAGCACGGCGGGCCGTACACCGGCACGATCTTGGCGGTGAGCGAGCCCCGCCTCTCACGCTCAGGCTCATGCTCATGGCCCTAGCCGCCACGCTCACACCCGGTGGTGCAACCTCGCAGGTGCGCGAGGAGGCTTTTGCGATCCTCAAGATGGCATCCAAGCGGCTCAAGGCAAAGGTCGAGAGCGGCACGATCAAGGGCAGCGCTCTTGACGAGACCATCAAGCGCGCCGCGCTCATTGACGCCGCCCTCAAGGACACGCCCCCTCCGCCTCAGCCAAAAGTCACGTCCCCTCCGCCGCGCGCGAAGCCTCCGCCCCCTCCGCCTCGCCCCCCTCTACCGACGGACTCGAGGTCGGCTGCCATCGTGATCGGAGAAGCTGAAGCTGCCGCCGCCGCGAAGCTCAAGGCAGCGTTCGCCCGCAGGCAGTCCGGCAAGTTTGACTCGTCGGCAAGTCGGACTCTGGAGAGCGGCGGCGACGGCGGCGGCGGCGGCGGCGGCAGCAGCAGCAGCAGCAGCAGCAGCAGCAGCAGCAGCAGCAGCGCACGGCCGGCGTCGGCCACGGATGCGGCCACGAGCGTCGGCGCTGCCGCCAAGGTCGTCGCCTTCGCCCACGGGTGGAGAGGAGAGCGTGCGCAGCGGCTTGCCCTCCGCCATGAGGAGAAGGCGCACGAGGAGAAGGCGCGCGGCGAGAGCGTCTTGAAGGAGCCTGTCACGGGCAGTGAGGAGCCCAACATGGACCTCGATCGCGCGGGTTTCGAGGCTGACAAGTTTGTAGCGCACTTGCTGCAGACAAAGACGATGAAGGAGGTGGTGAACTACCGCGACACGATGCACGCGGAGAACAAGCAGATGATCTCCGCCATCATCGGCAATGCCACGATGCTCGCCGAGCAGCTTGATGCACGCGGCCACGCAGAGAAGCTCGAGAAAGACAATCAAGAAGCTGCATTGGTCTATGAACAGTTTGTGGTTGTGGACATGGATGGGTGGATGCGGGCCACCGGCCAGATCCGCAAGAAGATCTGCTCACGCTTCGAGGAGCTTGATGCCATGGTAGATGAGCTGGACCGGAGCATCCGCGGGGTCTCGTCCGAAACTCTGCGACTGGAAAGCCATCTCTATCGCCCCATCAAGGTCAAGCTGGACGAAGGCAATCGAACCAAGCAGAACCTTGCGAAGGTTCAGTTCGTTGGGTCGTTGCCGAAGACGCTTCAGGGCTGCGTGCAAAATGGTGAGTTTGACTTGGCTGCCAAGTACTACGCATTGGGGCTCAAACTACTTGACGTTGTAGACCGTTCGGCACAAAAGGCCGCCGAGAAGGCGCGAGAGGCCGCTGAACAGGCAAAGTCTGTCGCTGAAAAGGTCGCCGCTGAAAAGGCCGCTAAGCTGATGATCGACGGCGACGCGCCGATAGGTCTGACTGCTGAGGAGCTCGCAATGATGATCTACCTGCAAGAGAACTCGTCAGACTCCTCCGCTTCTGATCCCTCTGCCGCCACCTTCGCCGCCACCGTCAAGATCCGCGATGAGTGTGCCATGATCATGCACACGGCGCGTCTGCGGCTTGAGATGCGCCTAGAGGAGCGCGGCCTCAATGCTGCGGCTCGTTCCGATGCCAAGCTTAGTCTCGGGCTCATCGACTGCGCGATTCGAGGAGACGCGAAGGGCTTCGATCTCGGTCAAGATCTGGGTCACCTGGCCAAGGAGGTCTCGTGGATCTCGCGGGAGGTGTTGCTGTCTTGGATTCCACAAGGGACAGCCCCGGCCGCCGCGCCGACTCAACCGGTGGCACCCGTGGCCAAAGCGCCCGCAGACCCCGGGGCCAAGCCAGCAACAAACCCGTTTGCAGACACGCCGGCGAAAGCGCCAGCAGACCCCGGAGCCAAGACAGCAACAAACCCGTTTGCAGACACGCCGGCGAAAGCGCCCGCAGACCCCGGAGCCAAGACAGCAACAAACCCGTTTGCAGACACGCCGGAGCCAGCAGCACACCCTTTTGCAGACGCGCCGGGGCCAACAGCGAACCCCTTTGCCGACGCGCCGAAGCCAGCAGCGAACCCCTTTGCCGACGCGCCGAAGCCAACAGCGAACCCCTTTGCCGACGCGCCGAAGCCAACAGCGAACCCCTTTGCCGACGCGCCGAAGCCAACAGCGAACCCCTTTGCAGACGGAACGCCCACGGCCAAAGCGCCCACAGACCCTTGGGCAACGCCAGGAGCAAACCCCTTTGCCAACGCGCCGCCGCCAGCGCCACCAACGCCAGCAGCAAACCCCTTTGCCAACGCGCCGCCGCCAGCGCCCCCAACGCCAGCAGCAAACCCCTTTGCCAACGCGCCGCCGCCAGCGCCACCTCCAGCTGACCTCACACGGAACAGGCCCTCCTCCGTTGACCTTGCTGGTGCACTCTTCGCGTCAGCTCCTGCAAGCGCGCCGGCCACCTTCGAGCCACCCGAGGTCGACACGTTCCTGACGGGGCTGCCCACGCGGCTGCAGCGATGCGTGCAGGAAGGCCAGTACGAAGCGGCGTTGGAATACTTCAAGATGACATTGCCCTTGCTTAACATCGACCGATCCGCTCGCCATAGGGAGATCCGTATGGAGGCGAATCTCGTGATGCATTCGGCGCGTCTGCGGCTTGAGTCGAAACTGGCCGAGCCCGACTTGACGTCGAGAGGCATCCAGGAGACCAAGGCGCAGCTCAAAAAGGTGGAGCAGATGCTTCACACGGCACTGGTCACGACGCTGCAGCGGTGCGTGCAGGAAGGACGGCTGGAACGCGCTCTCGAGTACTATGCACAGGAAGTGCCTCCAGAGAGCCCAGAGGCTGCGCGAAATCCGTTTGAGGCTGGTGCCGAGACCTTTGAGTCGTCGATGAGGGAAGAGGCTCGTTCGATCCTGAGCACGGCGCGCTTGCGTCTCATAGCTTCGCTCGAGGAGGAAGAGCTCGCGGAGGAAGATCGGCTTAAGGTGAAGCGGCAGCTCATGCTCATCGATCAGGCAGAAAGTGGGGTCCTGCCAGGGTCGGGGCATGGCGTGGATCAGCCCTCTCCTTTACAAGGCCGCACGGCGTGGCAGAAGGACGAGGAGAAGGAGAGCCCGACGCCTTCTGTACAGAGCGCGACGCCGACGGCGGAGCCGCGTCGCATTGGCCTTCCACCATCCTTGGCTCAGCCTTTGAACTCCACCCTTGCTGCCACCACCTCATCATTGAATTCCACCCTGGCTGCCACCACCTCAGCCACTCTCGCCACCGCCAATTTCATTGGCAGCCTGGTCCGCCGTCCCTCATTCGGCCGATCCGCAAAAGGATCGCCAGCGGGAGAAACGGCCAGGCCGCGGCCGCCGGCGCCGCCTGCAGGCTCGAACCCGTTTGGATGAATGTGTGCCCGAGCTGAGAGCCCAATCCAAATACGAGTTCATTCCGGATACGTTCATACCGGTACATCCACTTCATCGGGGCCAGTGACCTTACGAGTTACGACCTACCAGCTTGATGCTACCTACTTTCGATAATTTATTTGAATAATCAGCGCTTTGTCTTGTATTGAAAACTACCCTTTTTCACCTTGACCTTGGAGCCTTGAAGGTCACCTTGCACCTTGATCTTGACCTCGGACGATACACTTATGATATCTTGTATTGAAAACACCCAATCCCATACGCTAGTTGCTAGTACAACTTTTTCCGATTAAAACGGCCTGTAACGCCCAGATGCGATAGCGGCTCCCGTGCTTGCGGGGTCCGGAGGTTCTGCTCGTTGTGTTGGACAGCAGCAGCAGCCCCCGGAGAGCACTCGTTGTGTGTTTCATGGTTATAATTCACAGGCATTCACACCACAGCCGTTCTGCGAAGTCGCAAAAAGTTATCGGCGTGTGCTGGCTGCGCGCGTCACCGCAAGGATGAAGCCCATGCTGTCCTTCCCAGACAGCGACGATGAGGATGATGATATTGGCGGGCTGCCACCGACGCCCAGCATCGCTCATCCGGGCAGCGAGGCTGACCAGATGGCGCAGAGCTTCATGCTCTCGCAGTCCGGCTCCTTCCACACGAACGACTTCAAGGTGAACAAGGGGGGCCTCACCGTCGGGAAGAACCCATCGCCCGATTTCGCGGCCGGTGCGGCATCGCGCAGCGCCGGCAGCTCCGTGCAGTCGCTCGCCGACCTGGAGACGCTAAACGAGCTCGGCGCGGGCGCTTCGGGAACCGTCTTCCGCACGCGTCATCGCTTGACGGGCGAGATCCTGGCGGTGAAGCAGGTGACCATCCTCGACAAGCCGAAGCGCGATCAGGTCGTCACCGAGCTCAAGATGCTCATGAGCCACAACGGGTGCCCGTGGATCGTATCGCTCTACCAGGCATTCTACGAGGAGGCAAAGGTATACACGGTGCTTGAGTTCATGGACGGTGGCTCGGTGGCGGACCTCGTGGAGAAGCACAAGGACGCCGGCCTGCGCGACGAGCGCGAGCTGGGCAAGATTGGCCTGCAGGTGCTCAATGGCCTCAACTATTTGCACAAGGAGATGCACCAGGTGCACCGTGACCTCAAGCCGGCAAATATTATGCTCAAGGCCAATGGCGCCGTGAAGATTGCGGATTTTGGAATCTCGTCGCAGCTGGACTCGACGGGAGCGCACTGCTCCACCTTCGTCGGCACCACGTGCTACATGTCGCCCGAGCGGCTCAGCGGCGAGCACTACAACTACACGGCCGACATTTGGGCATTCGGCATCATCTTATTGGAGCTTGCGCAGGGCAAGTATCCGTACCCGGAGGCGGACTCGTACTTCAAGCTACTCGAGCAAATCATGGATGGGCCCGCGCCCAACGTGCCCGAGGAGGAGGACTTTTCTCCCGCCTTGGCTGAGTTCCTGCGCGTGTGCCTCGACAAACTGCCAACCCTGCGGCCCGCTGCGCAGGAACTGATCCGCCACCCTTTCCTGCGCCAATACCCTCTGGACGACGAAATGCTGCTGAGCATCTTCGACGGCATGAACATCTCCATGGGCTCTTGATCTGCCGCACCTGAGAGCCGGTGCCCGGGCTGCGAGTGGGTGCCGGGCGCACCCATAATTCGCGCGCGCGGCGCGCGCGCCCCCGGACCCGGTAAGGGCGAGCAAGCAATAGGGAGCTTCATGAGGACAGAGGAGTACATGAAGGGAGTCACATGAGGGTAGTCGCAACGCGCGTTATGTTGAACAGCACGCTGGAGTCGGCCCTCGTGCTTGGGGGTCCGGAGGTCGTGAGCGTGAAGTGGACCGCGACGAAACTGGCAACTGTAAATCTTCGGCATATGTTTCGCAACAACGATTTTCCGCTTGCAACTCGCCCTTGGCGCTCGCTGTCCTTTGCCCCGATGGTTCATCGCCATCTCGGCTGGTTCGGGACGGCTCCGCCACGACTACCACCCCACCCGCCGCCACCGGCTAAGCCGCCGTTATTGCCGGAGCGGCCGCACCGGCCGCCGCTACCGCTGCCACCGCCGCCGCCGCCGCCGCCGCCGCCCTTGCCACCGCCGCCATTGCCGCCACCTCCTTCGCCACCTCCTCTACCACCACCGCCATTGGCTCCACCATCTCCGCTTCCGGCGCCACCGCTGCCCTCTCCACCGCCTCCGCCATCACCGCCTCCACCATTACCGCCGCCGTCGCCTCCTCCTCCATCGCCACCGCCACCGTCGCCCGAGCCATCAGCACCACCGCCGAGCCCCCCGCCTCCATTGCCTCCCCCAGCTCCTCCTCCATCGCCACCGCCACCGTCGCCCGAGCCATCAGCACCACCGCCGAGCCCCCCGCCTCCATTGCCTCCCCCAGCTCCTCCTCCGTCGCCTCCGCCGCCCGCACCACCTCCTGTGCCGCCTCCTACGCCGCCACCCTCGCCTCCTCCGCCTTCGCCGCCGCCGCCACCTGCGCCGCCTCCTGCGCAGCCGCCTTCGCCTCCGCCACCTTCGGCACCACCGCCACCACCGCCAGCACCGCCTCCGCCTGCGCTGCCGCCAAGCCCCCCGCCCAAGCCACCCTGGTTTACCGAGGAGCAGCCGGCGATCATCATCCTCGGCCTCATGATCTCGATCACCTGGTCGGCGCATCACATTCACACGCATGCGGAGCCTCACGTCTGGTACGACCCTCAGCAGCGCTGGGTGCTTGCGATGTGCTTCTTCGCGTACATGGTCGCGTGGATGCCCGTGTGGCTGCTGCCCTTCGACATGATCGGGCTGCAGGCGCGCGAGGAGTCTGGGATGCGGTGCAACGAGCTCAGCTACTCATGGCTCCAGTTCACCTGGATGGTCATCTACGTGATGAACCTCTCCTCCGGCTATCTGACATACGACTTCGCACGCTCGTACCTGGACGCTGGCGGCTTCACGATCCGGATGCGCATCTACCAGGCCTTGATCTCCGTCGTGCAGTGGTACGCGGTCGCCGCCGTGATCACCCTCTCGATCATCTTCGCGATCGCCTTTGGAACCGGTCGGTACTCCGACGGCCTCTTCTGGGACTGGACCTTTACGGTGGCCTTTGCGCTGGCCAACTTTTACGCGGTGGGCATCTTCATCTGGTGGGCGCCTCTCGCTGTCGCTGCCGCCGCCTCGCGCTTCCTGACGCGGGCCGCTGACAGCCCGCCTCGTCCCCTTCCCTGCCTCACAGGCTGCTTGCCCATGCATTGATCGAGCTACCACGGCGTGTCTATTACCTGTCACAGCTTGATTGGGCGCAGCGACACAGCTGCTTCGTCGTCGGCGTCGCGCTGCAGGAGATCGGGGAGGCCGAGCTCGAGTGGGAGCGGGCCGTTCAGAAGCTCGATCTGGAGACGAAGCACATCACCGCCGCAGGGCCAGTGGCTCCGAAATGGGAACCATGCTTCGAAGCGCTGCGAGAGGGTGCGCGCCCTTGCATGCGTGATTGCGTGCGTGATTGCATGCGGAATGGGAGCCGTGCTTCGATGCGCTGCGAGAGGGTGCGCGCCCTCGCCACTGATTGTGCGCTGCCTCGCGCGCCTTTGGCCGCTTGCCACGTTTGTACGAAACCCATGGCCGCGAGGACTCACACAGTGACGAGACCCATGGCCGCGAGGACTCACACTGTGACGCTCTCCCTTGCCCGCTCGCCCCCTCGCCGCAGAGTGGCGACTCACAGAGGTGGCGGTGCGCTCTCTTCCGATTGCGGGCAATCGGTGGCCGCCGCCGCCGCCGCCCTCCTTCTTCGCGGACGATGCAGACGTGCTGCCACGGCGTGCCGACACGGCGCCAGCCGCCACGGCGCGCACCGCCACGACGCCGAAGCGCGCGTATACGCACGGAGTCAACAGCTCATTGACGAAGCAGGGGCCCGTTGACGAAGCAGGTAGCAACGGCCACGCGAACGGCCAGCACACGAGCATGCGGGAGCCACTGTGGCTTCGCAATCCGAAGGTGCTGCGCGAGGGTTCACCAGGTGCAGAGGTATTTGCCCTCCCACCAGAGGCAGCCAAAGCGGCGGTGCGCGCAGCCAAGGCGCTCCCAACGCCCACTACGGCGCTCCCAACGCCCACTACGGCGCTCAAAACGCCCACTACGGCGCTCACAACGCCCACTACGGCGCTCCCAACGCCCGTGCCGCTGCCGCCGCCCGCGACAACGCCCTTGCCACTGCCGCCGCCCGCAATGAGCACCGGCGCAGATGCAGACGCCGCCGAGGGTCACTGGGCGAATGGCGCGGCATCGAACGAGGATCCCTGGGCGAATGGCCCACGGGCGCCACCGACGCTTGCGCCGACGCATCGACCAGCGCCGGTGGACACGGGAGACGCGGGAGATGCGGAGAGGGAATCGACGTCGCGCAAGCCCATGTCGCGGACGCCGCCGACGCTCTCGCTTCATCGGCAGCAGACGCTGCGCACGTCACTCTTCGGCTCCAATCTCATGTACGAAGACATCGACGCACGGGATCGGCTGCAGCTCCGCCAGATGGAGGAGCTCAACCAGCAGCTGCGGCGCGTGGCGGCGACGTGGCGGCGTGCCAATCGGGTCTTCGAGGCGGCACTCCGACATATGCTCCAGCTGCACGGCACCCGCCTACCGGTCTACCAGCCGGGGGAGGGTCTCACGCCCGTGGTGCGCATAGTGGGTGCGACAGGCGCACTGCGCCGGCGCACGGCGCATGTGGCCACGCTGACAGCACGGTCCGTCTATGAACAGGCAACGCCGCACGCTCGCGCGGCGGTGTCGCGATTCTCCGTGTCTGCTGCTGCTGCTCGCGAGGCCGTCTCGCACTCATACGCCGCCGCCGCCGAACGTCTCGCATCCGCCGTCTCGCCGCGCGCTGGGCTGCTCGACGGACATGGCGACGGCGGATTAGACGAGGAGCTGCTGCCGCGCTCGCCGCCTCCCCCGCCGCCGAGGCCGCTGCCTCCCCCGCCGCCACCGCCGCCACCGCCGCCGCCGCCGCCGCCGCCGCCGCCGCCGCCGCCGCCGCCGCCGCCGCCGCCGCCGCCGCCACCACCGCCACCACCGCCGCCGCCTCCCGCGCCTCCCAGCCCAACCTGGAGGGACGAGCTCTGGCCAACGAGTGATGAACCCTTTTATGCCCACTGGCAACTCAAGTGTCAGGCCCTGCCTGTGCGCTTCGGTCTCTATCTGATGCACTTGGCGCGCAAGCGCCTCGCTGAGCTGTCGACGGCGACTGGCGAGGCGCGCGACGCGGCCGTCCAATGGTGCATCTGGAGTCGACACATGTTGGTATGGCAGCTCGAGGCGCGGCGCGACGCGGCGGTGTGGCAGGTGCACGCGTGGCTGCACGAGGCGGTATGGCAGCTCTATGCGTGGCGGCACGAGGCGGGATGGCAGGTGCACGTCTGGCGGGACACGGCGAGATGGCAGGTGCACGTCTGGCGGGACACAGCGAGATGGCAGGTGCACGCATGGCGGGACATGGCGATATGGCACGTCCAGACGTGGCGAGACGCGACGGTGCGGCGGATCGAGGCATGGCGCGTGGCGTTGGTCCGGCGGGTCCAGTCGTGGATGCGCCTGACGATCGCCACCATCTATGCCACCATCGACGCCATCGGCCGCTGCATCCAAACCACCGTCCGATGCATGCGAGAGTGCTGCAACTCGACGCGCCGGTGCGCGAATGAGTTCACCACCGCCTTCTTCACCTGCTTCCGGAGCTGCGGCGACGCGCTCGCGCAGTGTAGCCAGGCCAAGTACGACGATTGGCGCACGAACATGCGTGTCTATTGGCCGCTTTCCTCCCAAAGGCGTCTCATCAAGTTCTGGACGGAGCTCCAGTACCAGCTCGGAAGACTCTGGGCGCTCTGCCTCATCGCTCTGTTCACCCTGGTACTCGTCTCCGAGTTCTCGCTCCTCTCGCAATTCTCGGCGACAGTCAGCTGGTTTCCCGAGCCGCCGCCGTATGACAATGACACGCTCAACGGTCTACCGTCTCCCACTCCGATCGGCTTTGTCCTCGCGCGCGGCGGCCGGCCGCAAGACACGGCAGAGGAATGGCTCTTTGCGCTCGGTGTGGTCATGATCCTATGTTGCGCGTGGTCTTTACGCCACCTCGAGCTCTCGATCGTGTGGTACGCAAGCTGATTGCCACCGACTGCCATCGACTGCCATCGATTGCCATCTATTGCGCCTCTGATTGCGCCTCTGATTGCGCCTATGATTGCATCGCTCCTCAGGTACCGGATGGCGCGACCGCACGCAACTGACACCTCGTCGCTCTCATACAACTCGGCGATCTTCTGCCGCATCGCCGTGATGCTCGTCTTCAACACCAACTTGCTTGTGCTCCCGTCCGAGGTCTGATGATCTCTGATGACCTCTGATGGCCTCTGATGGCCTCTGATGACCTCTGATGACCTCTGATGACCTCTGATTGCCTGCCTCATCAGGTCGACGGCGTACGTTCGGACCAGACGCGCTTCTACTGCACCTTCGCACCCAAAGGCCGTCTGCTAGTGCCCTCTGTGCAAGGGCACGACTACTACATGCTCCTCGTGCCCCTGCTCCTGCTGCTCATCTGCCTCTCGCTCTATTTTGATGTGCTCGCGCGGCTACGGCTGCGCCTCGCGACTCTCTTCTCCGGTGCCGAAGTAGCCAACCAACGCGTGGCTGCCTTTCGTTGGGGCCTCGAGTCTCGCACGTGGCACGAGCTGCAGGCCAAGCAGCTGCTCCATGACCTGCAGGATCGCCATCGAAGCTGGGCGCGCGGCGTGCTGCTGCGCGCAGCCAAGCAGAGGCTGCTCCAGCTGCGCCCAACACGGCGCCTCTGCTTGGCCTCCGAAAGTGTCGACGCGCACCTCGACACCATCGAGCGCGTCGAGCCGCCAATCATCGATACGGTGCCCAACACGGCGCCCCACGCGCCGCCGCCGCTCCCACTGCGCTTGAGGGCAGCCCGCCGCTCCATTTCCTGCGACACTGCGCTCCCATCTTTCCCGCACGCGTACTTGGCGGGCACGCTCGAACAAAGCTCGCCCAGCAGTGACGCGCAACCTCTCGCCGGCCGGCGGCCGACGCCGGGCGGCGCGACGCCGTCTCGCCATTTGCGGCACCACTCCGTCGACTCGAGCTCAACGTCCGAGTTCAAGCTCGACGTCGCCGCCTACCGCCTCATGAGCCGCAATGACGCGCGGCAGGCCGCGATGGGCCTGGGGGCTCAGGGTAGTCACCCGCCAGCCGAGGAGGCGACCGCAGGGCGCGTGGTGAACGAGGCCAACCCTTTGCGGCGCGTTAGGTGGGAGGCGTCAAGGCCGGCGGCCGGCAGCGCGACCGAGCTTGTCTGATACCGATCTCTCAGTGATACCAAGAACTTTCGCGTGTGGTCCACACTCGCTCTTGTATGAGTGGTGGGCGACAGACCACACTTTTATCGTCAGATCGTAACTTAGATGAAAAAGATGTACCGTACGGTAGCGTACGGGCCCCAGCATCACAACGGTAGCAATACTCCAATCGAGCTCGCAGTATACGGCACTTTTACCGAAAACCGTTCTACCGAAAACTCAGTAAACAGACTGTACGTCCTCGAGACTGCGTAATCCGTAAATCCACGACCCTTGGCGGGGCATGGTCCGTCACCACAACAAGATGTACACATGTAAGGGGGGGTGGCTGTGCGTCGGGTCTGCTGTGCCGTAACCACAATCATCAAGCATGATTCGCGCACACCTTTTTGTCGCGTACGCGTCGTGATACTTTTTTAACGTTCACACCACGGTTTCAGTGAGTCCGCTTTCGTTAGAAACTGCGATGCACGACGGTTCACAGTATGGACACCCACACAGTCACACTGAGCCTTCACTCTCGCAGCTAATACTTATGCTGGAGAGCTATATACGTCGAGTAGGGCGCGAAGGCTCGACATTCTGCGCGTTGACGCGCGAGATGTGATTGCGCGCGGCTGGCGGCCGTGGCCGTCGCGCGCGCGCGCGCGGCTCTGTTTTGCACGGGAGCATTGCTCGTGCTCCCAAAAGAATCAAGGAACGTTTCGTCAGTTTCATTTCGTTTCCGAGTTCACTGAAGAAACCCGCGAGCCTTCGTCTCGCACTTCCAACATTTTCGTCGCGTCCCAGTGGATCAGTAATATCCTTAAATCCGGATACGAGCGCTTCCAAGAAGCCCCAGGCACGGCATGAGCACACGTCCTTCACTGTCGGGGTATTTTGTTTCAGGGGCGCTTACATCTCTTGGCATGGCAGTCTTCAAAAACTCAGATGTGCCTCCCATTCTGAGCAGCCCTTTGGCTGCACGGCATCGCAACCTCCCAGTTGTTGACATCGGAACAAACGTAGGAACGGACCTCACCATCCCAGCTGCACAGCTTGGGCACACCGTGTACAGCTTCGAGCCAACTCCGGCCACGTATGACAAGTTGCTCCGCAACTTGGGCCACCACAACATTTCTTTCAACCGGGATCTCCGCGACCAAAATCTCCAGCGGCAGCAACGCAACACGGTCAATAAAGGAAATGCGAGACGGGGACACGTGTTTGCCCTTAACATGGCAGTGTCTAACCGCTCAGGTGTGGCTGTGCTGGTTCAAGACCGTGTGGGAGGATTTTCCAACAGTCTGAACGGAGCAGCAGCCCTTCCAAGGAACTGGAACCATAGCACGGTTTCAGTTAACGTGGCGACACTGGATTCCATCCTGCAGCATGAAGAGCAGGGATTGTTTTTGCTCAAGATAGACTCGCAGGGTCACGAGTACCACGTATTGACAGGAGCCCTGGAGTACATTAAGACACATCCGATATATGCCATACTGCTTGAGTACTACCCGAAGGGAATGGCAGCGGCGGGTGTGGACCCTTTGGACCTTCTCTACTTATTGTACGGACAGCTGGGACTACAGTGCTTTGACACAGGTCCATCCGCTGCTAAGACCTCACTGAGTCTTGAAGACTTTGCTCACAAGGCGTACCCTGTTGTCATCGGAACACCTCATTTTGGGAGGTGGACCGATCTGCTGTGCCTGAACTTCCGACTCGTATGACGAACTTCATTTCTCACATGAGGTGCTATGCCCCACCCCAGTTTAACCTGCTTTGGTTACCAAACAACTCCATTTGTCCTCTCTTCTCATCGCCTTCTCATCAGCGCGGGGAGGGTGCAGTGCCGGGTGTTACGTCTTGGGTGGGTTCTAGCGCGCTTGCGCTAGATTGAGGTTGTCTCCCAGAGCGAACAACGTTAAGGGCGGCAGGCGCAACACCTCGACCCGTACTGTCGAGCCCGGAGCGCCGGCGGGCGGGTGAAACCAACAAGCATGCAACTCGCATGCATAGGGGTTTAGGGTGGGTATTAACGTATTATACAAAAATAACAGTAAAGTAACTGTAAAGAAACCTGTGCCTATGTCTTTAGGGGTTAGGGGTCAGGGGTTACATCTCCTTAGTGACACTCCGTGTCACTCCCTTCGTTTAATTAGTGTCCGAGACGAATCTTTGGCAAGTTGCGTACTCACTTTGCTAACCAATCTCCCGACCCTTTACTGTACGACAATGTATCTTCAGAACTTCCACAGTTCCACGTGCTCCAGGCACGCGTGCTCCGGCTGGATAGCGCAAGCAAAGCCCCACGAGCCCCTGCAACGAGACCCGACATTCCTCGGGTTGCCTCGTCCATTTTCCAACGGAGCTGACTTTCCAAATCCTATGAAGATCATCCTTCTACTATGCGCGATCGTCGTGGCCGCTGCCATCGCCGAGGAGCCCAAATCTGTGCTGGGCCAGCTTGTCCACGCGCGTGGCAGCGTCCACACGATGAACCGCGCCGAATTGGAAGCGGAGCTCGACGAGCGCAACGCACCTCACCTTATTACAGACACCGAGGACGAGCTGCGCATGCGGCTCTACCACGCTCGCGGAGCGCTGCTGCAGCACCGCACGTCCCACGTGATGCACGCCGAGTCCATCCTCGCCGAAGTTAACCAGTGCAGCGACGAGCGAGCCTTGGCGGGCATGTCGCTCGACTCAGTGCTGGCCGACGATAACGCCATCTTCATGAATGCGATGGGCAACCGGATGCTCGAGGGTCTCAAGACTCAGGCAGGAATCGGCGCCATCGTCGGCCTGGTCCTTGCTTATTTTGCGCCGCTCGGCCGCTTGCGGCGTCCGCCGAATGCACTGGCCTCGCCGCTCGCGCAAACGGCGGCGATGTGCGCTGCTGGTGGAGCGATTCTAGGTGTCTTGCAACTCGCGCTGCGGCACGTCCGCCGGCTGGCCGGCGCGCCCTCCTACTTTTGCCAGAAGCTCGCCTTCGTCACCTGCCGCGATGCCACCGTGAGCTGGCTCCTGGAGCGTGATGAGCAGCAGCAGCAGCAGCAGCGAGCCACATCCACGTGGCTGGCATCGTCTTCGTCAGCGCCGCTGGTGGTGCCGTTGTGGCAGCGGCGTGGCGTGCTCGTACCGGTAGCCATCCTGGCGACGGGCAGCTCGGTCTTTGAGGAGGTCGTCTTTCGCGGCATTCTGCTCCACGCGCTCGTCGCCAAGGCCCGCTGGCCTGCGGGCCTCGCGGTCGTGCTCACTTCGGCGCTCTTCGGCTGGATGCACCTGAAGAACGACGAAGGCCACCCCCACGGAGCCATCTACGCTGGGTGGACGTTTCTGGGCGGCCTCGTCTTCAGCGCCTCGTACCTGGGCACGCAGGGAGGCCTGATTGCACCCATCGCACTCCATTTCGGTCTCAACGCCATCATCTTCGGTGACTCCGTCCTCCGCGTGGGCGCCAAGCTGTGGGAAGATCGGCAGGGCTTCTTGGCCGTTTCGTCACGCTTCGAGCAGTCGAGGGCGGCACGGCGTGTGGCCGATACGGCGGTCCCGACGGCGGCCGCTCCGACGGCCGCTCCGGAGCCGCGAAATACGGCCAGTCACGTCGGGCGTCATGGCGGGCTCGCGCAGCCCGCGGCGCAGTCACCGACCTCCTCGGCAGCAACTCCGTCGGGCACTGATCCGAACGGCAACGGACAGCCGCTCAGCCGCCTGGGATTGAGTCGTTTGACGACGCCCCCTCCATCCGGATAGGCTTTTTTGATTCGATATCGATTGTGGGGACGGGTTCGGCAGACGTGTTATGAGAGTCTTGGAGAAAAAGTGGAACAAGAAGTGGAACGCAAGTCGAGTCTTAGTCGTCGAGTCGCAAGACGCAACTAACACAAGAGCGGGGGAGGTCCGGCGCGTTACCGGCGCGCCCCCCCCCGCGCGCCCCGTGGGGCGCGGCGATGACGCGCGCGGCTCATGGGAGGCGCAGGCGGCCGCCAGACGCGGTTGCGAACGGCCACGCATGCCGCACGCGGGCGCCATGTCGGGCGCGGGGCCGCACGGCAATACACAACCATGTCGTGTCGCATACGCGCAACCATGGACTCCATGCCTATCCCCGCACATGCTGGCGACATGCATGCGCGCATCTCAGTGAGTGAGTGAGTGAAGAGTGAGTGAATGATAAGAGTCCATAAGAGTGAGTGAGTGAGTGAGTGAGTGAGTGCGAGTGAGTGAGTGAGTGAGCGCATCTCCCTACAAGGAAAGTTGCTTGCTTGCGCTTGAACCCACACATGAGCGGGCAGTACATGTACTGGGGCGCGTCTGTCCGTTCACGCGCTTATGCGCGCTGTAACGTAATGTCCAGTTTCGTCGTGTGATTGACTCCTTTCTTTTCTGCATCGACTCTTTCTCGCACAAGGTGTGCTCCTTACTCAAGACGTCGCCGCATTTGAGGCCCGTCCGTGGGCGCAAAGTGGAATCTGGCAACTCACGCGCGCTCGGAACCCCTCCGCAGGCGTCAGCACCACTGGTCGACCCAACGTCGTCGAGATGCCCCTACCACCCATCAAGGTGCGCAGCTGATGCTTACCGAATGATTTTATTCCGCCATTATGCTTCGCCGCAGGCCTGAAACGCGCGCTGCGAGGCTGCACGCGTCGGCAAGGCGTGTATCGTGCTACCCCCTGCCGCATGCGCCTGCTGCGCGCCTTTCGCGCTCGCCTCCTGCCTGATGCCAACCCCTCGCGCGCGGCTGTCCCCTTCGCATGCATCGATGAGCCTCTGCGCTGGTTGTGGGTCTGAGCGTACCTGAGTCGCCTGGCTGCTCGATTTCTGCTCGCAGGGTGACCACAATCTCCTGGCCAACAGGCCCGCCAAAGCCACCAATGCCGCCGCCAGCACGCCGACCACAGCAGCTACCGCGCCGACGCCTCCGTCACGCAAGACACCCTCGCCCAAGCCCCCGTCGCCGATGGCTGGCAAGCCGCCATCGCCAGTGCCGCCGCCCTACCACAGCAGCCACCGCAAGACGCCAACGCCGCCGCCGCCGCCCGAGCTGACCCGCGGGCGCGCCAGCCCCGCGCGCGCCCTTGCCGGCGCCAGCTCGGCGCGTACGTTGGCGTCCGACCGTACGAGCCCCACGCAGTCGTCGAAGGGATCGGGCGGCACCTCGCCCGTGGTGGAGGTGCAGAGTGGCAAGAGCATGGGGGCAGCGAGCTGGCGGCAGGCGGCGCGCAGCATGTCCGCCACGCCCTCGCCCGCTCCTTCTCTTCACCCTCCAGCGTCGCCGAGCGCTCGCGTCTCGATGATCGGCCCTCGGAGCAAGTCGGTGGCTTCCGAACCCCATCAGGCACGCTGCCAGGGCGAGGCGCGGCGGCCCGAGGCGCGCCGGCCGGTGCCGTGCGAGACGCTCGACAATTGGACACAGACTGACGAGGAGCTCAACACGGCGCCCGCCGATGGAGCCGCGGGCGCATGGGACACCGGGGGGGAGGTGGCGTACCAGGTTGATGACTTGGCCGACGAGCCGCCGGGCACAGCGGCGGGCGCAGGTGGCGACGTGGCGCCTTCGTCAGCGTCGACCTTTTTGAGGCGCCCGATGGAATACATGGCCGAACTCGAAATGGCCATCCGCTCCACGGTCGAGGTCTTCGCCGAGAATATGGAGATCAGCCTTCAGCGCCACGCAGTCACGTTCCCGGAGCCACGCGCCCCAGCCCACGGCGTCCGTTCACATGCGTCGCAGAGCCGCGCCGCACGCTTCCTCGGGCTGGGACGGCAGCTGACGGGCGCGGCCGCGTCTTCGCCCGAGCACCACCATCGCGGTACCCCTCTCGCCGAGGAAGGTTCCGACGGTGAGGATGGTCACGCTGACGATGCCGAGGTGAGCCGCCTCACCCCACCCCGATTGCATGCTGATTGCGCTGACAACGCCGAGGTGAGCCTCACCCCACCCCGATTGCATGCTGATTGCGCTGATGACGCCGAGGTGAGCCTCACCCTTTTAGCGACACCCGCCTCATTGCGAGAGGTGCCCCCTCATTGCGAGAGGTGCTCCTCTGGGGGGGGGCGTGGCCTCATTGCGTGTGATACTCCTGTGCGGACCCTGTCCGCCCCGACGCCGGACGCCACGCGCTCGCCCCTCCTCCCTCCTGTTCCCGGCGTGCCTACCGCCGTGACTCCCTCACCCCCGCCCTCTGCCCCCCCCCTCTCTCCCTTCTCGCGACTGCCCTTAGGTCAAGTCTCTTGCGCTATCAGAAGATGGGCCTGTCATTCGGCGCTCCGTCTCGGAGCCGTACTATAACTTCTTCCCGCGCCAGACGGGCGAGTCATCCAACCGGAATGTCCTCGCTCCCGACCCGCTCGCGATGCTCTCGGATGGCGAGCGCACCGTTGGTGGCGAGCGTGCCATCGGAGGACGGGGCGAGCCTGTCCTCGCTTTCAGGAAACACCTGCCGCTCCCGCTCCTTGCTGGCCTACGCGACGAGCGCGACTTGGCCGACGACGTCGATGAGCATGTGGAGAGAGAGCGCGGACTGGGCGGTGCGCCAGCCGCGCCCGGCCGCGCCCGCTCCCCCGCACAGCGCTGCAGCAGCTACTCCTCCTCGCGCTCGGGAGATGCCTTCTCCCCCCAGATGTTTTCTCCCCCCCAGATGCCTTCTCCCCCGCCAGTGCCATCTCCCGCCAGTGCCACCTCCCGCATACCGTCTGTCCTCAGCCTCAATTACTGTCCGCCCCCACCCCCCTCGCCCCGCCCCCGCCCTCTGACCTCCCCTTGCTCGTTTTGGTTCGTTGCAGAGTTCGGCGACACGCTCGACGGCGAACCGTTGGGCTCCGACCGCTCCGCACCCAATGAGTCGGACCACTCGGCTGACCACTCGGGCCTCTCGGGCGCCACCACACACGTGGCGCATGCCCGGCTGGGGCTCAGCTCCCTCGATCCCGACCAGCAGATTCTCATCAATAACCTCGACTCAGACCTCCTGCCTATCCTCGAAAAAGTCGCATGCAGCGGAGGCATGCCTCCGGGCGTGCGTTCCGGGCGGCGCGCGCCCAACCCTCGCACCACCGCGTTGGCGCAGCGCGGAGACGAGACTGATGGCTACAAGCGGGTGCCCGCCAAGCACGGCGCGACCGTGGCCGATCTCAGCCAGATCTCGCGCCTGCCCATCCCGCCGGGCTCGGTGGAGCGCTTCGGCCGCCCGCACTCGAGCCGCTCCGACAACGCGTCTCAGCTCTCCTTTGGCTCTGCCAACTCGGCCTTCTCGCCTCCCTCCTCGCTCCTCTCGCCATCGTCCTCATCGTCGGCGCTCGCGTCGCCGCGCCCCCCAACCGGGCTCAAAGCCTCGCAGAGCACACCCACAATACACGTATCCACTCACAAGAGCGCGCACCAGGGCAGGTGACACTGGCGGGTGCATGCCTGCTTCGGTGACACTGGCAGGTGCGGGCGAGGAGTGGCGCCGCCATCGGCGCCGGCCCTAGCCGCATCACTCCCTTGCCGCATGGGCCCCTTGCTGCGCCTCAGAGAGGGGGCAGGCTGCTGCCGGTCAGGCGTGGTGGCCTCTCATGCGGTCGCCGTGTGGAAGGTACCCACGCCCCGTGCGGCTGTGTGAAACGGCCGTCGGAAAGACCTTCCACGCCGGCCCCTTCTGCACATGCTGCGTGAACATGAGTGATGGTTGTGCGTGCAACGCGGCCTTGAGCATGCGAAGGAGTCAAGGGGCGCGGCCGCCATGGGGCGCGGCCGCCCTTTCGACAATTCCACCTGCTCTACCGCATGGAGTATTGCGGCCGCGTCGTGTCGACTGATGGCGAGCAGCGATCATGAATGAGCATTCGCTAGATCGCCGGCGTGTGGTGGGTGGTGCGGGCCCGAGTGAGTGGCGAGCCCGCGGCTCTTGCGGCGTGATGACGGCATGAGGTGGCGGCGTGTGCGCTCGATCAGGGAGGCTTGTTGCCTCGTGGACGTGGACATCTCAGTTGCGGGTAACTTGTGGCATATATTCAGACCGGCAGACAGTCCAGCTGTCGTGTCGTACCGTACGGCGCATGCGCGTCGGTTTTTAATCGGTTTTGCGCCTTTCAGTTTGAGTTTCACGGTCGTCGGTCCGAACGTCCGATCACGCGCCGCGCCGCGCTCAGCGCGCTCGCCGGGGTCGGGGGCCGGGGAAAATGTGTCTGCGGATCGATCGCCCCGACAGCTCGCAAGTCGCATTTGCGTGTATTGTACGGGCTATGATAGTATGATATTTAAAGCTCGGCTTTTAAGGCGATAAGGCTGCCTATGATCGTATGAATCGTCGCATAGATACAACAAAACGAATTGCGCTTCCGATACCAACGGTCGATATAGTATTCGTCGAGGGGTGGGTGTACAGAAAAAGCATTCGTCCAAGCACCATTTGACGAAACGGAAAGTTCAAACTTGAAACTTGAACCGAGGACTTCCGAGATCATGCGTGGCAGCGACTAGGAAAGTGAGATGCCGGCGGAGTGGACAGAGGAACAGATAAAAAAACGGCGCTCTCACACGCACGGGCCGGGTCCAAACGACGAGCCACCCGATGAGGAGGAGGAGGCGCGCATCAAGGCCGAGAAGGCTGCGCAGAACGAGCGCGAGCTGGAGGAGTCTAAGCGGATGGAGCGCGAGCAGTGGGAGGCGCGCGAGCGTGAGTTGGAGGCATCGTGGACGAAGCGCGTGCGCACCAAGGGCGCGGGGCCGCAGTGCTACGCGGGCGCCTTCGTCCGCCTCCACCTGACCGGCCGCGCCAAGCTCGATCAATCGTTTGTGAGTCAGCGAGCGCTTGAGACAGGCTTCAAGGATAACTCCATTTTCGAGGACTCTCGCGAGCGCGGCGTGCCCAACATGCTGCTCGTCGGTCGCGGCATCCTGGTGCCCGGTCTTGAGAAGGCGCTGCTCTCCATGTGCGCGGGCGAGCACGCCGAGGTGACCATCCAGCCCGAGGGAGGCTACGGCGCCGCGGGCAGCGTCTCGAATCCGGTCGTGCCGGGCTCGGCGACGCTCACGTACGACGTCGAGATCCTGACGGTGGAGAAGGAGGAGGAGTTGTGGGAGCTCTCCTTTGAGACCAAGGTCGAGCTCGCCGACGAGCGCCGCCGACGCGGTAACACGCTCGTCGGCACCAAGTTTTTCATGGAGGCGAACGAGGAATACGAGCAGGGGATGCGCTATCTGATCTTCAATCCGCACCCCACCGAGGAGCAAGCGGCGGTGCTACAACCGGCGATGCTCACGCTCCACCTCAACCTTGCCGCGGTCAAGTTGCGACTCAAGCGCGAGGACGACGCGATCAAGCAAGCACATGATGCTCTCAAGATCTCGGCTGACCACCCGAAAGCCCTCTACCGAATCGGGCAGGCTTATACCCAATTAGGCAAGTACACGCTCGCGCGCTTTCACCTCGAGAAGGCCGAGGCCGTCGTGAGCGCAGGCCACCCGTCCGTGCCCAAGGGCGACGACAGCTCGCTCCGCGCCATCCACGAAGAGATGGATCGGCTCTCGAAGCGCATGGAGCGCCACCAGCGGGATCGAAAGAAGGCGGGCTCTCGCATGGGTCTGGGCAGCGGTGAGGAGTTGGACAACTCGCGCTTCGCGCGGGCCAAGCGCGCCCTCGGGCTCGAGAGGCTCTCGCAGCTGACCGCCAAGAGCCTAGGCCTTACCGAGGGCTGGATGTGGGGCATCGGCCTCCTCGTCACAGGTGTGGCACTCGCCTTGGGCGTCATCGACGCGCGCAGGAGGGCGGCAGATGCCCAAACGCTCGACGCGCTCGAGCTCGCAGTCGAGGAGCCGCCCGGAACGCTGCAGGGATCGTGAAGTTGAATCGTTCGACCTAAGTAATGGCCGCGTTCCATCGTGCCAGCTTCGTCACCGCACCAACACGGCGTTTAGGAAATCAGGCCCTATGAAACGTGAGACCGGGGACCGTCGCCCGAATCTACAACCCGGTACCAGGATCCCCCGGTATCTCATTCTTAGGGAAATGAGCCCTAGATGCTGGTTCATAAACTTAATGGCAAAATGTGCTTTTCGGCGGGGCGGAAGGGTGGGGAAAGCGGGGGATCATTGTGTGCACTGGGGACGGTGCGGGACCACGCAGTCCGCAGATGATCGATGATGCATTCGTCGGAGAATGCTCCTTGCATGGACAAATGTATAAGCCTGACAGTGTCAGTGAAATCAAACTGGATCTAGGGACTTCCCAGCGCTCGATTTTAGGGTGTTGAGGCTCAAGACTATAGAGAAACAACAGACAACCAAACTTGACTAGACTTGACTTGACTTGACTTGACTTTTGTGAAACTTGCATGTTTTCGGTGTATGAATATCGACCAAATGGCGGGCCTCCTTCTCCCCCTCATGGCCACCAAGCCGAAGCTCACGTATTTTGCCGGATGGGGACTCGCTGAGCAGGCTCGCTGGGTGATGGCCGCCTGCAAGATCGAGTGGGATCAGGTCGCGCTCTCGCAGCACTCGCAATTCACGGCCATGCGCGATGGCGGCGAACTGCTCTTCGGCCAGCTGCCACTGCTTGAAATAGACGGGCTGCGTTTGGTGCAGAGCCAGGCGATGGTCCGCTACGTCGCGCGCCGAGGCGGGCTTGTCGGCGTGAATCCGGCCGAAGAGGCCTTGATCGACATGGTGGCCGAAGCCGTTCGAGATTCACGTGGTGGAGTGACGGGCTATCCCTTCTCGGACGACAAGCGTTCCCATACAGCGCAATGCAGGACGCGCCTGCTAGGCAAACAGCTCCCCTATCTCGAGGCTGTCGTTCAGAAAGGTGGCGGCACCACTGTCCCATCGGGGCTCTCGTATGCCGACATTTTGATCGCCGAGATGTTGGAGGGCTACAGTGGTTTCCTTGAAAAGGGCTTCCTCGACGCCTTGCCAGGGCTCAAGGCGCTCCACGCCACGGTGCTCGCGCACGAAGGTATCGCCGCGTATTTGAGCTCGCAGCGCCGCTACCCCTTCCCAGAGGGGGCGGTTGGGCAGGAGTACGTCGCCAACGTGAATGAGGTCCTGTACGGTGGGAAATGAGCCATGGAAATGAGCCCGCGGTTTTGTGGTTGAATCCTGTTCGTCGTCGCTCGACGCGGTGCGTGTGGGCGTGCTGTGTGCCAGATAAGTGGGGCCTCTTATATCTTATATGAATGGCTTGTGGTGGACTCGCCCGCGCGGTCTCGCTCTCCGATTCGTACCGGTCCGACTGCCACGTATAGGGTAAATCGCGACTGGACCCCGACGTGCGGCCCGCGGCCCCTGCGCGGTTTGAGCTCGTGTTCTCGGACGTGAGCTCGTTAAGGGATTGAATGTTTAGAATGCCGCGGGAGCTTGTTACGAGTGAAAAACTCCATGAAACCCTCTCGCCTCTCCCTCCCCCGAAGCGCGACGGTCAGCATGACAACATCTTGCGCCCACCCAGCCGCACAACGTGGAGGTGTTGGCTCAGGCGACATGGAGAAGGAACGCACAGCGAACGCACAACGACGCCTCGCCATGTGGCCGCCGCTCGCGCGCACGTCGCGGCCGCAGCTCCACCTACGAGCTCGCGCGCATTGCGGAAACATTACGGAAACATACGATACGAGGCGAATCGAAAAAACGATTCTTAATTGTTACTATCGCAATAAAAACGCAATATTATCAAGCCAAGTATGTTCATTCACCATTACACGGTGCACGACCGTCGACTTTGCTTGCGATGTGCATGTGGTGCGATCTAGTATCAGTCGTCTGTCTAAGTGTCTGTCTGTTCTGATCAGAGCGCTCTCCCGCCAGAGCGCAGACTCACCCGCTCGCCCCCGCATCGCCTTCGCGCATGACGATGACGATGATGCACATAATTCCTCGCGGCGAAAGAGCGCAGTGCTACCGGACCACTGCAGCATCCTGCACCCTCAGGTGCCGTCCACGATCCTTGCTCCGCGGCGACCCCTCTGCCGCCCGAACGTCACAACCCTCGCTTGTCCTCGCCGAACCGGCCGACGCGGTGGTTACATCTTTTCGCACCGCCATGATTGGATGAGCGCCTGATCGTAAGCGCTCGCGGCGAGGTGCGTGCGCTCCGTGCCGCCTGCAAACGAGACGCCCGTTAGCAGCCAGTCCTGCACCGGAATGTGTGCTACATGTACTACCTTACCCTCTGGCTCGATGAGCTTCCACACACCGAGGGTGGTGTCCTCGGAGGCGGTGACGAAGAGGTCGTCGCGGCACGGATGAACCTCGAGCGCGTTGATCCAGCGCGCGTGCGCCGCCACGCTGACGCTCAGCAGGCCCGCCATCACGTCAAAGATGCGCACGTGCCCCGTCGAGTACGCGCAATAGAGGCGCTGGCCGCGAAGGCGCAGCGAGGTGCAGAGGGCAGGTGTCTCATCCGATGTCATGAAGGGGAAGGTGACGGAGTGGCTCCACGTGCCATCGGCCTCGAGCACGTGCACGTGCACGTCGCCCTGCGCATCCGCCGAGCACACGAGAGCGTGGTTCGTGTCGTTCGGCGGCGCCGGACCCGCCGTGATGTCCACAATCTCGAGGGTCGACGCAGGGCTCAGGAGCGGGTCGACGAAGGTGTGACCGTTACCGGGCGAGAGCGGGATGATGCAGATGGCACCCGTCGAGCAGCCGCCGCACACGTACTCCACCTGCCCTGTTGAGCAGGACGCGATCCCACGGTACGTCGCAGGTGGCTCGCCTGACGGCACGCCCGCAGTGACCACGTGCAGGAGGCGCTTGCCGTCTGGCGTATACAGCTGTAGGCTGCGCATCGATGCAACGACGAGCAGCTCGCCCGCGTTCAGCTGAACCCAGCGGATCTGCTGGATCTGTGCGCCATCTGGTTCGTTGATCACCAAAGAGCCCGCAGTCGCGGAGGTCGATCCGTTCGTGACGGCTGAGTCTGGGATGACGCAGACAGAATTATGATGCACGTAGCCCGTGTGGGTGCGGCCGGAGGCGAGGTTGTTGAAGAGGTTCGAGCACGACATCGGCACCATGGCGGTGGTAGCTTTCTTCATTGCCGCCTTTGCGCAGCACGAGGGTTCACAGGAGGCGGAAACATGAGTTCAAAACGTTCACAGACCCTCACGACTGAAAAAGAACGCGAGTGGTGTAACCTCGACTTGAGCTTCTCGTCTCGTAGTCGCGAGATCATCTCGCACGTGTACTTGCACGCTCGGCGCTCTGCAATGAAGCTACAGGCGCTGCTGCTGGCGGCGATACAGGCCTTTCCGCTGGTGACTTCCGAACACCTTCATGGCTGCGGCAGCCATGTGCTGCCGAGAAATCCTGCTTCGGCGAGGCCAGCCCTCCTGGGCTTGCGCGGCGGCAGCAGTCAGCGCGACTACTATGAGGTGCTGGGCATTGATAAAAGTGCGAGTAACGCTGACATCAAGCGCGCCTACAAGAAGCAAGCAGCCAGGCACCACCCGGACAAGAACCTCTCGGATAAAGCGGGCGCCGAGGAGAAGTTCAAGGAGGTGAATGAGGCTTACAATGTGCTTTCTGACGAGCAAAAGCGGGCGGTCTATGACCGGTATGGCGCGGATGCCCTGAAGCAGCAGCAGATGGGCGGCGACGGCGGCGCGGGCGGCTTCAGTGGCTTCAGCGGCTTCCCGGGCGGCATGGGTGGCTTCCCTGGCGGCATGGGCGGCTTCTCCTTTGGCGGCATGCCAGGCGGTGCCTTTGGTGGTGGTGGAGGTGGCATGGCGGGGCAGATCAACCTGGAGGAGATGCTTGCGCAACTCTTTGGTGGCGGCATGGCAGGCGGGGCGGGTAGCATGCCAGGCGGCGCCTTTGGCGGCTTCGGCGGCATGTCCGAGCAGCAACGCCGATACCAGCAACGACAGCAGCAGCAGCAGCAGCAGCAGGCTGACGTGGTGCCCTCGGGGAGTGCGGTGGTGCTCGTGTCTCTGCGCTCGGCGCCGCAGCTCAACGGCGCGCGCGCACGCGTCGTGCACTTCGATGCGCGCCAGCAGCGCTACACCGTTCAGCTCGAACGTGTCGGCGAGACCCTCAGTGTACGACGTGAGAACGTGCTTCAGCGGCTAGAGGTCGAATTGACCGGCGTCAGCAGCCAGCCGCAGCTCAACGGTCAGAGCGGCCGGATCGAAGGCTTCGACGACGCGAGCGGCCGCTACCTGGTGCGAGTGATGGGCAGAATGGCCGCGCTGCTGATGAGTAGTATCATCCTGCCGCCGGGCGCGCGCGTGAAGCTGGTGAGCTTTGTTGGCAAAGGTGCCACGTACAACGGGCTGGTGGGCACCGTGGTCAGCGTTGACCGAGACGAGGGCCGGTACATCGTGCAGGTCCCCGAGGGCAGCCGGCTATCTGTCGGCATGAAAAACGTCCAACTGCGAGCGTAGCGGTCCTAGTAGAGCACACCAGGGGCGCTCGCATACCCAAATTTGGCACCACGCGGCCAGCCGGCTGCCGCGCCGTGGCGTCACGGGCCCCACCGGCCCGCGCTCGTATAGCATACTTGAGAAACCGCACAAGTCGACGTAGTCGGTCCGGTCAATCGAGTGAGTCAGTCAGAAATGGTGAGCTGGGGGAACCCCTATACCTCTTTTATTTTCTAACAATATTGTCTATGGTCTTATCGTGTGTGCGCCTGCGCCCATGCGTGTGCAAACTCTGGCACCTCCACGGCCGAGCGCCGCGAGCGGTTCCACGTACGAGTTGCTGGCGCGCTCCGTTGTGAACAGCGTGCCGTACAGCCATGACTTGCCCATTCGCCACGTTTCCTTGCCGACGGTCGTATTCTGCAGGTAGGCGGCTACCCCTCGCGCCCGCACGTCAAACGCTTCGTACAGAATGATGGAGAGTGCGGATTGGTCGCCACGATGGCAGTGGCCAGAGAGCCCTGGTTTGCACCTGGTAGAGAGCCCGATGTGGTTGTCTTGGCCATCAGCGCCCACTGGCAAGATGCATGATCGGCGGTTGGTGCAAGACTCCCAAGGCGCGAGCAGCTGCTCGAGCACGAAGCGCGTATTTGCCCACAGCAACAAACAGCCACAGACCATCGGTGCCGTGCTGTACTCGCTTATGTTCGCGGCGGCAACGACGCTATCACCGCCTGTGCGTGCTGCTCGATCGCGGGCCAGCTCGAATGCCATTCCTGGGTGCGTGTACATGGCGATTGGCGATGCAGTCTGACGTCCAACGAACCCATGCTCTTGCACAGCAAAAATTAACGCCGGCCCAAGTGGCTCGTGCAGGCGAATCGACGTGTCCGCGTACACCACCAAGCCACCAGCGGGAAGCTCACGCAAGCAATCGCGAATTATGGACGGCTTCCACACGCTGAGAGTCAAGTACCGCGGAAACCATGTTGAGTTGTGCACACGCTGTGCGTCAAAGATACGGTACTCGACCCCGCACCAGCCTGCAAGTCTACGCTTGTCTTTTGGCGCGAGGTCACCAAGAAGGTCGTAGACGACGATGCGCCACGTATCAGGTAGGTGGCGCTGTGCCGAAGCCACGAGGCCGTGCAGCTGCGAGAAATGGTTGGATGACGTCCCAGTGACTAGGATTCCGGGTGGGTTTGCCATATGCCGAGTTGTACTTTCCTGTGCGAAATGAAGTGCGTGTGAAGTCAGGAGCGAAGGGAGGCTTTGCAGCCGGCCTTCGCGTTCACCCCGTGGTCATGTCCGAGTTAAAGTTGTGTCGCTGTCGGGCGAATATTCGGGATTCCCTAGGCCGCTTTTCTCTCCTAATGGACCGGGATGTCAAGGCTGACACCGCGGCCTCACTGCGTGCCACCACGCACCGGAAGCGAGGGGAGCGCGCACCCTCACAGTCAGAGCCGAGTGACGCCGATTGTCCAAAGGACCAGCGCGCTTCTCTAGATGGTGGATCGCGATGGCCTCAGTCCTTCCATGGGAGACGCCGCATCCGCGCGTGTGCCTTGGTGGCAGCCGCGATGCTGCTCGTGCTGCACTTGCTGCTGTGCTGCGTCCTCGCGGCTCGCGAGCATGCGCTGCGATGGGAGCCGCGTCCACACAGTGTCGCTGCAGGAAGCTCGCCGCACGTGGTTCCCAAGATCATCCACCAGATGTACAAGACCGCCGACCTGCCTGCCAAATGGGCCGACGTTCCTGGCGCATGGGCCGCGCTCCACCCGGCCCCCGAGTACCAGTATGTGCTCTGGACGGACGCGACACTGCGTGAGCTGATCGCTCGCGAGTATGCGTGGCTGCTGCCCACATACGACGCGTACCCGCACCCGACGCAGCGCTGGGACGCCTCGCGATACGCCGTGCTCCACCTGTACGGCGGCCTGTATGCCGACCTCGACGTGCATCCAGTCCGGCCGGTCGACGAGCTGCTGCGAGGTCAGACGTTACTCCTGCCGTACACGCCGAACATCGGCTTGACGAATGCGATCGTAGCGGCCACGCCAGGCCACCCCTTTCTGAGCTTCGCGCTGCGCGAGCTGCCAACATACGCGCGCCGCTGGTACCACGTGACGCGCCACTTCGAGGTGCTCACCTCCACAGGCTCCACCTTTATTTGGGCGATGCACATGCGCTGGGCACGCATGCATTCGCGCGAGGTCGCGGCGTCGCTCATCCCCGCGCCCGACTGGGGTAAGTGCTCGTATTGCGAGGCGGGTCGCGCTGCGGCCGCCCCCGCCGCCGCCGCCATCGCTGCAGCCTCCGCCGTCGCCAGCACCGGCAGCGCGTCACCTCTCGGGTCCGTGTCATCACGCCATCTCGGGCTGCCTCCAAGCGCCGCCCCGGATGGCAGCAGCGCTGACGCCTCTGCGACCCGATGGGTTTCACCTCTAGCCCATGGCGAGGGCTCCTCCTGGCATGCGAGCGACTCGACGATCGTGCTGCTCGCCTTCTGCCACTCGCACACGGTCCTGGCCCTCGCCCTCGTCGTGCTCACGTGGCGATGGACCGGCAGCCGCCGCAGGGCGGCGCTCGTCGGCCTCGCAATGCTCGTCTCCGTCAGCGTGCAGCACGCTCTGGGCCTCGTACTCCTCGAGACCTTCGTCGGTCGGCCCATCGTGTGGCTCCTCATGAGCTGACCTCCTCTGAAAACACTTATAAAGTTATGAATACCCGTATCGAATCTTTCGACCGTATTCTTTCGAGAGACTCGCCCGGCGCGAGCGGACCCGTGCGACGGGATTGCGCGCGCGTCGCTCCGTCGACGCGACCTCGCACCTTCGTCTGTCGGCGGAGGTGCGAGGCCGTCGGCAGACGAAGGTGCGAGGTCACCGGACGGACAGCCGCCACGCGACCCACGGCCACGGCACGCTGCTCACGCAAACCACTTGCGCATGGCCCGCTCGAACCGATCCGCGTACCGGCGCGGAGGGACACATGAGTGGACGCTGGGCGTGTGGGGATGCTGCAGCGTCTTGAACCAGTTCTCCGAGGCCTTGGCGCATGTCCAGTCGGTGAGGATGTCGATAATGCCGATGAAGTAGATGGCCGGCTCGGGCACAAACCGGCCGTCGACTACTCCCGCGTCCGGCGCCATCTCGAGCAGCGCCTCCATCGCGCCGTCGTCGAAGTCCGTCCATGGCGGCCCTTGCTTGCCCGCGATCGTCTGCCCGCCTGTCCGCCTGATCTTGAACGGCGAGTCGCTCACAGGCGGTAGCACAGGCGAGGCTGGGGCCGTGGGCGAGGGGCTGCTGCCTCTGCTGCTGCTACTCGTGTTGCCGCCGCCGCCCATCCGCAACGCGGTCGCACCCTTGCCAGTGGCGGCTGCAGCTGGCGTGAGAGACTGGTCGTAGGAATCCGGCGGCTCACCAAAGCAGCCCTGTGATGAATCGCGCGACGCCCCACCTGACAACCCGCCTGCAGCGACGCAGGAGACCATCTCTATCCCCACCTGATCAGGAGCGATGGGCCCCGCCTTGCCGCTGCTGCCGCTGCCGCCGCCGCCGCCGCCGCCGCCGCTGCTGCCGCCGCCGCCGCCGTTGCTGCCCTTGCTGCTGCTGCTGCTGCCGCCACCGTTGCTGCCCTTGCTGCTGCTGCTGCTGCTGCTGGTCCCTTCTTCGCGGGCGGGAAAATGCACGCCGATCAGCATGGAGTAGTCCATCGTGTAGACCGCGCGAAGGAAGTTGAGGTCGCTGCGCACCTGCAAAGGAGGGGCGGGCGCTGTGATGAGCACTTGCATGCAAAAAAGTGGAGATCGGTGCACACACCTGCGCGGTGAGAGCGTCCCTAGCGGCCGGCTTCAGCTGAAATGGTTTCAATACGTCGAGATCCTTGCGCACCATATCAGGGTGCTTTTTGAGGACCTTCTCCCCTGTGGTTCGGCCCTGTGTCGAGCCCTTAAGGTCATACCGATGGTGGATCGCGCGCGACGTGTTGAAGACGTTCGTCATCACGATGAAATGCACCTTGCGTACCCTCTTGCTGTGGCCATGCGGCAGCATGAGGCGGTGGGCGCCCATGAATCGCGGCAGTAGCGTGTGCGGCTGGCTCTCCACGTGCACCACATACTGCGGCAGGATGTGGATGAGCGAACGCAGCTCGCGATGCGGAATCGTCTTGATCAGGTACCGCCCATCATTCGAAAAGTAGAAGAAGGATCCACTCTTGCCCTCCGAGAAGAGCTCGGACAGCGATCCGATCGTGCCGAGGAGGAGCTCGCCGAGGATCTGCTCGGGCCCGAGGGAGAGCATGTAGACCGAGTCGGAGATGCCGAAGAGTTGACGAACCCGTCGGAAGGCGAGCGGCGCGTAGTCCTTGAAGTTCACCGTCGTGTCCTGTCCGCGAGAATGCCCTGGGACCTTCTTGTGCCACACGTCGCGGTAGTGCTCGTCGCGGAGCGGGAAGCTGCTGCTGCTGCAATCGGGCGAGCTTGTGGCCGTCTTGCCAAGGGAGGCGGAGGCGGTGGCCGCAGCGGCGGCAGCGGCGGCGGCGGCGGCGGCGGCAGCGGCTTCCTCCTCCCTACTTAACTTGGCCGCGCGTCCCACCGAGAGCCTGATGGCGAGCATCATTTGGACGACGAGCTCCCAATTCTTGTGCCCAAACGAGATCGTCGTGCCGCGTCGCTCGAGTGTCGGCCTGGCCGGTGGCACGCCGTATCGCGCTCCGCCGCCCTTTACGCTCGGCTTCGAGAGCGCGGGAGCGCCGCCCAGCCCAACCTTCTTGAGCATGTCTGGGTTGTGCGTCGCGAGGTAAGCGTAGTCCTCCTTGGTCACATATCCCTTGTTATCGATGTCCATGCATCTGAAGAGCTCCCTGGCGGTGTCCTCGGCCGAGGCGGACATGTGGTCCCTGATTCCCATCTTCTCCATGGTCGCAAACAAAGAGCTGATCACGTGGTAAACCTCCGGCAAGACGAGCCTGCCGTCCTTGTTGGTGTCGTATGCGTCAAAGGCCAGCTGGATCTGCGCGTCCCGATCGGCCGGATTCAGCATGACGGCCATCGACGCGAGGAATTCGTTGCGCTCGATCTTTCCGCTGCCGTCCTTGTCAAACGAGTTGAATAGGATCCTGACGAAGCTCTGGTCCAGGCCGAGAGTGCCAAGTCCGTTGCGGAACTCGTCAAAGTTGAGCTGCCCATCGCCGTCGGAATCCAGCTTAAAGAAGTGCTCCGTCAGATCCTTCCTCTGCTTCTCACCCTCTAGCGACGACATGGGCAGAAGTTCGCAAAAAACTAAATTCGCGTCACGAACGGTTGTCGTTGTTTATGAAAAGTCATGAAAGCCTTGAGGGCTCAGATTCGTCCGTGCGACCGAGATTGCGCGATCTTTATGTCTCGACAATCTCCGTGTTCGCAGATTTCTCTCAAAAAGGTTCCCGTGACGCAAGGGTCGCAAGGTCCCGGGCTATCTTTTTGCGCGGGGCCAGCCGCGCGCGATCATGGATGATCTTGTCCGGGATGCCATCTTCAAGATCCTGAAGCCCTTGAAAGACCGAGACAACATCTCACGAAAAGAAGCTGAACGGATAGAGGACGATGTGGCCGAGTCGGTGAGCTTTGCATTCTGATCCCCCTAAAAACCAACTTGCACTGCACATATCATTAACATTCCAATGCCTCGCGCCGCGCGCAGATACTTCGCGATATGCATCACGACGGGCGCACGCACCTCAACTCCGATGATCTGAGTGCTATCCAGCGGCGTGTCACCAGAAAGGTGGACCACCTTCTCGAGGATCGCGGCTCGGGCGGCCACCAGCAGACAAATGTGCGACGCGACGAGCCGCGGCACGTCGAGCGCGATGTGCCACGGCGGGACCGCGATGAGCCACGGCGGGAGCGAGACATCCCGCAGACCACAAGCGGCCCGACTCCGCGCTTTGCCAGTGAGCAGCAGCTCGGGGGACACAAGCGTGGGGGGAACTTTGCCGACAACGACGGGGGCGAGCGCGGGGCGCAGCGACCGCGACCGGACCCTCCGTTCACGGGGATGGCGTCGCAACCATTTGGCCAAACAGGGACCTCGTCATCCTCTGGCCCAGGGCGCGCACCGGGCTCCGGGCAGAAGGTGCGTGTGATGACCAACTTCGTGCCTCTTGGCGTGCGGCCGACCTTGGTGGTGACCCAGTACGACGTCTTCTTCGAGCCCGACGTGAAGAACGAAGAGGGACGCCAGGAGGTGATCCAGGCCCTGGGCATCATGGAGCTGCTCGGCGGCGGGCATGCGTCCGGCTGGTGCTTCGATGGCAGCAAGATCCTCTACTCTTCCACTGCGCTCGCGCTGCCGATGGGGAGCACCATGGCCACGTGGCAGGGCGGGGAAGAGAGGCTGACGGGCTTGGCCTTCGCAGGCACGAAGCGCCAGGTCACTGTGACGCTCAGCTTCGCGGCCACCCTGCAGGCAGGCGAGCGCTTCGCGAGCACGGACTTTGGACTTCGCGCAGACGACCGTAAGCACCTCGCTGTCCTCGACGTGTGCTTCAAACATGCGGCGACGAGCGTGGGGCTCAAGGCCCTGGGCACGGCTCTCTTCGATACTCGCAGCCAGCGCGCGTGGGCCTCTATCCGGGCCATCGGGCAAAACAAGACTTTCGAGCTGTGGAAAGGCAAACGGCAGACGATTGTGATGACAGCCAAGGGCCCGATGATGCAGCTCGACGCGGCGGCGCGAGTGATGCTTTCGGGCCTCAAACTCGACGACTTCGTGTCCAAGCTAGTGAGGAAGCAACCTGAGCAGCTCCAGATGGAGGATTTCGCCAAGCTCGATAGAATGCTGCGCGAGAAAAAGTTCAAGGTCAAGATCAGCTCCACCCACTGCCGGCGATCCTTCATTCTACGCGGCATCGACATCGAGCCATGCTCCCGCTCGATGTTCCCTTGCACCGACGCCGACGGCAAGGAGACGGAGATGAGCGTGGCCGCCTACTTCGCGGACAAGTACCCCGACCATCCGCTGAAGCGCCCCACCCAGTGGCCCTGTGTGTGCGTGGGCCCCGCCAACGACCCGCACAAGAACCGCATCCCCCTCGAGCTCTGCTCTATCATCACAGGCCAGCCCGCGCCCGTCACGCCGGAGATCCAGGCGGAGATGATCACGGCGACGGCCGACGGGCCCGAGAGTCGTTTCAAATTCATCGAGGGGGTCCACCGCGACATGCTCCAGGACGTCGCGGCCAACGCGACACCCATGGCATTCGAGATCGACTTCGGCAAGCAGCTGATCGAAGCCGAGGCCACCATCCTTCGCTCGCCCGTCCTCCAATACAAAGCGTCGGGACAGAGGAACTCGCCGCTCCAAGATGTGCAGGTTATGTCAGGCAAGGGTGAGTGGAACCTACGGGCAGGCTCCGGCGATCTGGGCTTCTACCAGCCGGGGCGCGTCGATGGCTTCGCCGTTGTCAAGTTCGAGCGTGCCGACGATAGACTCGTGAACACCTTCATCGATAAGCTCATGGGATTCGCGCGCTCGCGTGGCATGGACATTGGCCGGCAGGAAGGCACAATCGTCGACCTCTCTTCCCACCGCCATGGCGAGGCGATCGAGAAGGCGTTGGATACGGCTATCCGCCGGCTAGGTACTCGCGTCGGTCTGGTCATCTGCTTCATCGGCGACAAACAAGCGATGAATGCTAAGGAGCTCTACCCGGCGATCAAACGCTGGTCCCATGTCATCGGGTGCATCCCCACGCAGTGCGTGCAGGTCGGCAAGGCGACTGGCCCAAAGCTGGGGACGAGCCCGCAGTACCACGCAGGCGTGCTGCTCAAGATCAACCTCAAGCTTGGCGGTGCTAACTGCATCTGCAAGGCGCCTGATGGCCTCGGAATTTTGCGTGCAGCGCCTACAATGGTCATGGGGTTCGACATCAACCACCCCCAGCCGGGCTCGAACAAGCCGTCCTATTCGGCGCTCGTGGCGGCGCTGGACATCGAGTGCACCAAGTTCCACACGGTCATCGGCTCGCAAAAGTCGCGTACCGAGGTCGGTGAGAGATCAGACGAGATCGTGGGGTTCGTCGATAAAGTGCGCGAGTGCCTGCGCGCGTTCCACCGCTTGAACGGTACCCATCCGCGGCGTATCCTCTTCTATCGGGACGGCGTGGCGCACAACCAATTCGAGGCGGTGAAGCGCGTCGAGGTTGGGCGCATCTTCGAAGCATGCCGGGAGGAGGGAAAAGACTACGTGCCTGAACTCACCTTCATCGTCGTGCAGCAACGCACGGCCGCTCGCTTCGCACAGCAGAATAGGTCGCAGCTGCTCCCAGGAACCATCGTCACCTCGGACGTCGTCGGCAATGACGGGTGTGTGGCTGTCCCCTTACCCCCTCGACCTCGGTGGCGATGACTCCTCGGTGACGATGACTCCCCACTGCCTGCCGCTCACCAGATGTCTGCGTGCCCACGCCTGTGTGCACAGCATGGACTGGTACATGGTCTCCCAAAAGGGCCTGAAGGGTACCTCGCGCCCCACGCACTACCACATCCTCCAAGCCGATTTCGGCACGCCTGCCGAGCTACAACAGCTCACCTTCGACCTATGCCACCTCTATGCGCGCGCGACCAAAGTCGTGAGCCGGCCGGCGCCTGTGTACTACGCGCATCGCGCCGCCTTCCTCGCGCAGTACTACAAGGACGGCTACCGCGAGGAGAACATGTTTGAGGTAGGCTCGACGACGTCGCACGGCTCCAGGGGCTCCGGTGGGTCTGTACAGAGCATCGTGCTCGGCATTAACATCTGCAACACGGTCTACTTTGCGTGAGCGCGTCTGGTGAGAGAGTGACTGGAGCTATTGCCAGTTCATGCGGTCACAAGGGCTCGAGATGAGCCCAGGTCGGGGGTAGTGCTCCAGTGCTGCGGGCATGACTGGGGGAGTCGACTCCGTCATAAGGGCTCGAGATGCAGGTCGGGGGCAGTGCTGCGGGCATGATTGAGTGAGTCAGCTCCAACTTGATGCTAGTTGCTGCAACTGATGCTAGTTGCTGCAACAGGACATAACAGTACAACAGTGCATGGTAGCACATTTGCGCGCTCCGGGGGCGCGGTCGGTACGGTACGCCGAGCACAACCGCTGCGCGTGTAGCGTGGAATCCCGCATGTGGCATGACGTCGTATGTGCTACAGTACGTCGTATGTGCGCTAAGAATGGTGGCGTGGAGTATGCACTCAAGGTGCGCGGCGGGGGCGACACGATCACTGACATCAATCAGAGGGAACGCGAACGGTACGCAATCTCCGTAGTAACTATATATAATAGCGCGGAACGTTAGATCGACCGGACATAAAAGGCGCGTGGGCCGTCCCTTAGTACAGTCGGATACACAAGCATGTACACAAGTCGCCCGCCACCGCGCATCATCCGACATCCCCATTTTATCTCCGCTCTCGTATGTACGCGACACTATCTTGTGGAGATTATGTAACAGGAGCCATATTCCAAAAACCCTTCCTCTACTTACTTCTTCGGCGTATTCTTCGGCGTAGCGCCCATGCTGAATCTACCTCGTGACTTGGTCGCGCTGCTCGGTGTGCTTGGAACGCCTTTCTTATTGCCTTGCTGCGCGTCAATGAAGGCAAGCTTCTCCTGCGTGGCCACCTTCTCGAGGATCAGACTATGGACCTGCTCGAGGAGATCCTCGGATTTGGCCGTGAGCTCGCGCACCTGCACGATGAGATCCTCGCGCGCCAGCCGCTCGAGACGGCGCAGACTGAGCTCGATGGGCGTTTGAGGGTCTAGGCTGCCGAGCAGCGCGACCGTCTGGTCGTATGGTAGAGCCTCCACTGAGATCCGCACGCCGCCGAGGCTGGCCGCGGCGACGATGGTGTCGCCTGGGCAGATTGCTGGTGTCGCCAAGGCGGCGTTGCTGCCGGCGATCACGTTCTCGACGAGGACGATTCCAGCATGGCTGTCGGACGTGACCTCTCGGAGGCCAAGCCCGAGCCCATGTCCGTTTCGAGGAACTCGTGTCCTCACTTCCACAGGCCTCCAGCCAGGGTCTTTGGAGATCAGCTCCACCGTTTCAAAGTCAAGGCGCTGCAGACCCCAGAGGCCACAGGCCTGCCCAAAGGTGAGCGCCCTAGCGGCAGAAGAGGTTGCGGCGACCTCGGGAGCGTCGCTTGCCGCGGTGGTGGCACCCCGCGCCTGGGCTTCCAGCACCGCGTCCACCTTCTCTACCCCCGCCGCTTCCATCGCCTGCTTAAAGACCGCCTGCTGCTCGTCGAGCGCCATCTCAAGCGTCTGCACCTCGAGCTTGAGATCGTTGACATGCTGCTGCTTCGTCGCGAGCTGCGCATCTCGCTCGCGCAGCTCTTGCCTGAGCTGCTCCTCCGCAACCGTCGCCTCCTCTCTCCGTCCTCCGCTCTCGACGAGCTCCTTATTTTTCAGGATGGTCTCGTGAAGGGCCTGCGTCATGAACGCCTCCATCTCCGTCGCCCCCGCCCTCTGGGCAGCGAGCGCCTCGATGGCCTCGCGCTTTGCCTCCTCGGCGAGCTTGGAGCGGCTCTGGTAGTGCGCCGCGCGCAGTTGGGCCGCGATGGGTGGGCGCAACCCAATCCTTCTAGCGGTCTCCGAGAAGGGAGACGTTGGCCACTCGTCGGTGGCCGGACCCGGAGTCCCCACAGGACCCGGAGTCCCCACAGGACCCGGAGTCCCCACAGGACCCGGAGTCCCCACAGGACCCGGAGTCCCCACAGGACCCGGAGTCCCCACAGCGTCCCATGCCGACCGAAGCCATCGCGGCGTTGACTCGCCGTCCGAGCCGGCCTCCACACTACCCCCCTCGTCGGCGTCCCCCACGCCTTCTTCCTCGCCCAACGCACTGAAAGGGTCGCCCATCGATTCAAGAGAGTCGGACCGCTCCGGGCGGCGTGAAGACGCCGTGTCGAAGTCGCTCGAGGAACCAAATGCAATCCATGGCGGCGGCGCAGGCGACGGCTCATCAGATGGCGGAAGAGGAGGTGGCTGCTCAACGAACTGTTTGACGAGCGCCACGAGCTGATGCAGCCTTTGCCGATCGATCGCACGTTGCGACCGAACGAGCTCCATCATGGCACTCAACGCAAGCTCATGAGCCTGCTGCTCAGCGACCGAGTTCGCGATCTTGGCGGCTGAGATCGCCCGCGCCTCGTCCGACAGTTGGGTGGCAATCACAGGGGCGATGGGCGCGGCAGTCACGGGCACCGCGCCGGATGATGGAACGGTGTCCGATCGATCGGGGGGGGGCGTCGGATCGGCTTCTGAGTGGGCCCGCACCGACCACACTGCAGCCTGCGCTGCGGCGTCGACCTCCGCGCGCGCTGCCGCCACTGCTTCCGCAACAGCCACCTCGGTCGCCGCAGCTGCCTCCACAGCCGCCTCTTCCAACGCCGCCGCCACGGCCTCCGCCACGGCCGCCTCGGTCGCCGCAGCTGTCTGCTCTGCCGCCTCCTCCAACGCCGCCTCGACAGCTGCTTCGATTGCCTGTGCCTGGGCCTCCGCTGCCTCCTCTGCCGCCTCCTCCAACGCCGCCTCGACAGCTGCTTCGATTGCCTGTGCCTGGGCCTCCGCTGCATCCTCTGCAGCCGTTGCTAACGTCGCCTCGGCCGCCTCGACCTGGAGCTGCAACACAGCAGCACGAGCCTCGGCCGCCTGCAACGCCTGCGCCGCGTCTGCCTCCGCCGCCGCAGACGCCTCCCGGAACGCCGCCTGTGGCTCGTGGAGGAACATCTCGAGCTCGCGCATCGCCGCCTTGCTGCTGACGCTCGTGCTGCCCGACTCCGCCATGAAGGACGTCGCCGCTCGCTCCACTTCCCGCGCAACCTCCACCTTGGCAAACGTGGTCCTAGCTCCCTTGAGCTCATTCTCGAGCCGCTCCACTTGTGCCTGAAGACAAGAGATCTGTTGCTCCGCAGCTGCGAATGCCTCATCTCGAGCAGAGACGGCCGAGAGCTCAGCAGCGGCCTGGGTTGCAATCTCCGCACGCGCCGCCGCCACCGCCTCGGCCACGGCAGCCTCGGTCGCCGCAGTTGCCCCCGCGCGTGCCATTTCCAAGACCATCTCAAGGGCCATTACCTTGCCTCGCGCCTCCGTCACCTGTGCCGCTTGCGAAGCCTTCGCAGCATGCGCCGCCTCGACGGCTTGTCTGGCCTCGGCGAGTGAGTCCTTCAAGAACACGATGTCGGCGTCGGCAACTGCCACATCAGCGCGCGTCTGCCTCAGCGCTTCTTCCGTTGCGGCAAGCTGCTCCTCAAGCAGAAGAATTTCGAAGGCTGCCTCCCCTTTCTCTGTGGCCTCCTGCAGCGCCGCCCACAGCTCCGCCTGCTCGGCTGCTGCCGTCGCTGCTCGCGCTTCAGCGGCCGCCTCCTGGGCTGTGAGTGCTGCTCGCGCCTCCTCCGCCGCCAGCACCGCCAGCTCGCGTGCTGCTACTGCTGCCAGCGCCTCCTCAGCCGCCTCCGCCGCCGCCCTCTGCGCAGTCCGAGCCTCTTCCTCCGCTGCTCTCCGCGCCGCCAGCGCCTCCTCCACCGCCGCCTTCTGCTCTGCAAGCGCGGCCTGCGCCCCAGC
>Ga0210247_100167_pt1 | contig 57723 bp, 25 predicted proteins | sample ChrtobMetP3_16mM_FD_155449 | JGI IMG/M metagenome (GOLD analysis project Ga0210247, IMG submission 155449) | Chrysochromulina tobin associated microbial communities from unialgal haptophyte culture, Seattle, Washington, United States - P3_16mM | ecosystem: Host-associated > Algae > Haptophytes >... | reverse complement strand
CGTCGCCCAGAGATGCACCACTCGAGCCTTTGCGCGGGAGCCTATCTGAAAGGCCATTGCGAGACGCGAAAGGAGGCGGAGACAGTGTGTGGGGAAAGATTGAGGGCCGAGAAGAAAACGGGGAGAGGAAAGGCTTCCTTTTTTCCCTCCCAGGGCTCTAGTTCTTGCGTATCTTGACACGATAACGCGTCGATATTTCGGTTTTGCCATCCGATTGACCGCCGTACGCCATCCGATTCACTCCGCTTCGGGACTCACACAATCCACAGACCTCGACACAGACCACACGGAACTCAAGTACAACGCCAACACACGACATCTCCAACATGCACCAACTTTGGTTGTCATTAAGGCCTTTGCTGCGTTTCTCGCGGGGGCGCCCGGGCGCGGAGGGGCAGCCCACTTAACCCTCTTCCCACCCCACTGTACAGCCGTGTCTTCGCTCTCTGCCGTCCGGGCGCGCCAGCCTGGCTCCATGAACCGTGCTCCACGATGTGCACAGCCTCCTCCAGACGCAACTGAAGAATCTGATCCCTCCCGCCCCCCGCACCCTCGCGGGGAGGGCCTGCGAGGCGCGAGGGCCTTTCCGTTGAACGGGAGAGCCCCGGCGGCTCACGCGCGACGGGTGAGCCGCGCTCGACTCAGCGCCTCTCTGTCTGTGTCCGTCCTGCCACTGCCGTCCTCGCGCGCGGGCTCACGCCTGCACACTCACGCCTTCGACGGCATGTGGCTCGCCCCGATCACGTCCAGTTTGGCGAAGAAGGTGGCGGCGCGCTTACGAGGCACGTCGCACGCTAGGTCGGCGCCTATCCGCGCGTTGACCTCGAAGATGCACATGGTGCCATCTGGGCGCACCTTGTAGTTGAAGTTACAGATGCCCGTGAAGCCCGTGCACAGCCTCTCCATCGTATCCAGGTGCGACGGCGGGATGTCCTCGTGCGAGCGTCGCCGCTCCTGCAGCTCCTGCACGTTCGGCCACACGTACACCCCAGACTCATCACAATCGTACTCGTAGTCGGTGCAGATGGCGTCGTGGATGGTGCCGTCCTTGACCAGGAGCGAGGTCGCTTTCTCGATGCGCCCCGCGCACAACTCCTGCAGCAGCCACTTGGTCTTGTCGAACACCGGGGAGCCCGACTTGGCGGCGATCTCTTCTGCAGAGTGCACAATGTAGATCCCCTTGCCGTGCTCGCCTGCGTGCGCCTTGAGCATGCACGGGTAGCTGGCGCTCGCTGGCGTCTCGTAGTGCTGCGGCAGATACTCCAGCATGCCCAGCGCCTCTGCGTGCCGGAACAGGTTGTACTTGTTGCCGATGCGCGCCACGACGTCAGCCGCACACGTCAGCAGCTTCCACCCGTGGGTCACGAGCTCGTCGGCGTACCGGCCGATCTCGATGGCCGTGTCGCACTTGCACGGTAGCAGCCAGCACGACGCGCCGGCCGGCGCGACCGGCAGCGGCGTCCCTGACCTCCACTCCATCGTATTGCTCGCCGAGATTTTCATCTTCTTCAAGAGCCATTCCCACTCGTTGGTGGGCGTGATATGAAAGCGCGGCGGAGCGCGCGTGCGCACCTTCTTGCTGTTGACGACCGATGTCGGTTCGTACCGCTCCACCGTGCTGCGCTCACGGCCGCTTCGCCGGCGCTCGCCCAAGTTGCCATCGGCACCGTTCTCACAGCCAGATGAGGATGCATCCTCGGCCCCCAAGGGCTCGGCGGCCGATGGATCACGGGCGCGCTTGCCGCCCTTGCGCGCTGACCCGCCGCCCGCCTCCGCCGCCTTGACGTGCGGCATTGTAGTGGGCATCAACCCCGGTGCGAGGCCCTCCAAGGAAGAGCCGCTGGCGTGCAGTCGCGTCCCTGGCGCGCTTTTCGGCTCATCATTCATTCATGCAATTCATTCACACAACCTCGACCGTCGAGGCCCACTTCACAGCAAACCAACGGGAGGTGTCTAGTGACGGTCTGACCCGCGAACCCGCCATGTTATATGCCTAGATAGATAGATTCGACTAGAGTAGTTTGCTGCAGGTTGTTCGCTGCCCGACCTAAATGTACAATTCATACTCACAAAGCGTCGCAGTTCAGGTTCCCGAGCGAAATCGATTAGTTCGTCCAGTATGTGTCGATGGCAATGGGACTGCTGCTTTCGCCTCCTTGAAGGACGCCCCCTTGGCTTTCTTCGCTTTTGTGGGCTTCTTCTTTTGGCGAACCCCATTGAGCTTGTTCTTCATGACCGCACCAACCTTGACCTCTGTTCTCAAAACTGACCACCCTGAAGCGGTGCGATTCACGGGCATATTGGCACTCGAACGCGATGCTCCAGCAGCCTCCTCCAGCACGCTTGTAGGTGTGCCACGCTCCCTGAGTTTAGATTTTTCAAGGAATGAGACGCTCCACGTGCTATCTGTGCCCTCTCGTGCCACGCGGTGCATGAGCCAAGCGGCTTGAATGACGAGGATTGCATGATGCTCTCGCTGCCTTTTGCGCTCCGCGATCCGGAAGCGCACAAGCCGCTGGAGCCACACTGCGAGGCGCTCGGCTGAATTGATTGAGCCCCGCTGATCTTTGAGCAACTTGGCGTGGGCGCTCTGGTTGCGAACCTTGGCTGGCAGTAGGGTCAAGACGCCGTCCTTGACGACCACAAGCGCCGCGAGAGTATGCAGATGTCCCTTGAGCGTCATGGCGTCGCCCGTACCCAGTTTGGCCGTAGTCTTCTTGTACACTTTCGATTCGACGCCATGCTGGCAGATCCGTGTGACAGCCACGTCCTCCGGGGTCTCGAACTCGGCAAGCTGCAGGTTATTGCACCTTTCGTCTATGGACGCCGTGAGCTCGACCTGCTCATGGAAGAGCAATGCCAAAGGCGACTTGGGCCGCGGAAAGATGGGTGGGCCGCCAAAGCGCTTCACGTCTGGCGCGTGTCCCTCGGGGGCCGCACTGATCATCTTGTTCACCGTCGACGTGTACGCTCGCGCGCGGACGCGGTCGTTTGCAAACATAAACAGCCTAAGAACGTCCCCGTTGGTCATAGGCCTGGCGTCCTTTGTGAGTGTGATCGCCTGATCCGCGGCAAAGACCACGCTGCCAGCTAGGAGGATGGGCTTCTCCAGGGCGGACTTGAGCATTCTGGCAATCTGCTTTCGGGTATTCAACCGCGCAACGAGCAGCTTGCGCCGCCTCAGCTTCATCGACGTTGCCATCACTTGTCGGAAGACCTTAGCACGGAATATAGCCTGGATCTTTGAGGCAGCTCGAGCCAGGCGACGCGCCTCTATGAGCGGCCGCGCGCGCCGGGCGAGCCGCCGCTGCAAGTCCTCTGCCGCGGCGAGCAGAGCTGCCTTGGCGGCTCGGATCTTTGGGATGAGCTCCTCCTTGGCGAGCTTTGGATTGGCGAGATAGACCTGGCCATTCTGCTTGGCGAAGCAGATCTGTGCGAGCGCGCACGCGGTGCCACGTAGCTCGAGTGCGTCGTTAACATTCACCTTGGTGCCCTTGTTGTCGACCGGTGATAACGGCTTGCCACCTGATGCCTGCCGGATGGAGATGACCTCGACCACCTTGGGGATCCTGAGCTGCGAGATGCTAAAGCTGGCCGTGCTCAAGTCGATGTGCGCAAGAATGTTGATGTTGGCAACGCTGAAGAGGAGCTCTGCAGGAGTGTAGAGATTGTGGCCGCCCATGATTGCGTCAACCGCCTTGCAATATGCCCTGGCTGCTGCCCGAGGCGCGGACATGACCCAAGCTGCAATCAACTTAGCGCCCGCTGCCTTCTCTTCGTCGGTCAGAGGTTTTACACGCTCTCGTTGAAGCATGTGCGCCGCGAAAGGGGCGCCTTCGGTTGCAGATCTAAGAACAGCACCGCCTTGCACGAAAAGATTGTGCTTGGATTCATCAGCATTGGAGACGCGCGGTCTGCAACCCCTCAAAATAGGAAACAAATAAATTCACGAGAATGCATGCGACGGCCCATTTTCGTTCAGTTCGTTGGGACCTCGCACCAGCCGAGCTCAGCCGTGCGCACAAAGCGTTTACACGCACCACCCCCAGTCAACGCTCAAGGTGCAGCTGCTACGTCAGCCGCGGCTGACGGAGGTCGCGGACCTGTAGGGTAAAGGTGCGATCGCCCCAAACCCATACGGCATCGAACTCAAAACGCAGCTCCACTTCGGGATGAAATCGCCGCGACTGGCGCCGTGACGAGCGCGCCGGCGGCAGCACGAGCGCTACGCACCACGCGAGTCGGCCGGAAGAGCACGTGTGCATGCTGCAGGGCTACCTCGCAGCTACGTCCAAAAGTGCGCTCGCACACCTCGCTTGCGCAGCCGGACCATCAGGTTCAGCACCTCGTCAACGGTTTGGTGCCTGGCTATGGGTCCCCAGAACTTCTCCATGATGGTGTGTCGCTCGCTCGGCCCCCACGCCCACATGGCCTCATAGTACAGCTCATCCACGAGCTGCAAGAGCGAGGGATCCTCTGCAATGCCGCGCATGATGGACATCTCCGTCCGTGCGTGGTCGATGTCGAGCTTGAGCACCACAAAGTCCTCAGGCCGTGCCACCTCCCGAATCAAGCCGAGCACACTCGCGGCGTCGATGGCCGCCGGCTCAGGCTCGACGCCAACGTTGAAAAAGGTGGTGATCGCGCGCATCCGCTGCGACAGCCCATGCCACCAGAGCTTGGGGTTGTGCTCGCGCAGCTCCCACGCGTAGATGCGGTCGATGGCCATGCCGCGCCGCTCGTACAGAGAGACCAAAAAGGGCACCGACGTCGGCTGCCCGTTGGTCGCGTTCGGACCGGAGCAGCCAGCATCAAAGAGGATGGTACGAGCTCCACGTGGGGGTTGCCGTGGACCTCTCGCGCTGCTCGGCACCAAGTAGCGAGTGTCCTCGAGCTGGACATGGTGCTCGCCGCTCCACTTTGGGTAGCAAACGTCCGCGTATGGATGGCGGCCCCAACCCGTCAAGGGCTCGATGTACTCTGTCTGGCCGGCGCAGTGGAACCATGAAATGGCACGGCGCTGCTCTCCGTTGCGCGGACGACTTGGCGCAGTATTTTGAGCGTAATCGAGCCACGCCACGAGAGCCTTGGCGCTCTGATTGGCGCCGGTGCGGCAGATCCTGTTGTGTTGTCGCGTGCTCGTCCATGTTAGTTCGAGCTCGCTTGCGTGGTATAAGCACGAGAGGTGGGCCATATGACACTCCTCTTAATTAACCAAGGGGCGGCTCGCCGCAAGGCCCCGTGCTAACCCCTGCTCTTTAAGGAACATCCTACTCGCGAAAATGCATGCGCGCGCAACGTCGTACCCGCTTGGGCCAACAGACTTCACACTTTCTACTTGGAACGGAAGAATAGGAAGGTGAACTTTAATTCCTACGACCCTGAACTCGCGCTGATTTCTTTCCCCTCACCCCTGATGCGCTCCTTCCATCGCGCTTAGGTTGCGCACACGCACGCGGCAGCCGGGGCGCTGCTTCATCTCTGCGATGCTCGCGTCGAGCGCCTCCTTTCGCCCCTCGGAGCGGAAACCAGCTTTATGGCCGCGCCACTTCGTGCTGAAGAAGCGGTCATGTCGCTCCAGCCACATGACATCGACAGACGAGCACAGCGCGTCGATCGCCTGCGGCACGGAATCGTACTCGCAGCCCTCGCAATCTATCTTGAGGCCGACCACGAGCGTTCTGGGGCGTTCACCCGAAGTGTGCGGGAAGAGCGTGGCGAGGACATTCACAAGAGGGGTCGTGGGAACATCCACCGCGTGGGCGTCGTCCATGTTTGTTGCCCACCGAAGCAACGAATTTCCCCACCCATTGCGAACATTGTTGTGTGCCGCAGTGTCGGTCCAATAGGTTGCGGTTCCGCTCACGTTGGAGACGGCGAGGCCGAAAAGTTGAACATTGTGGCCACGCGCCTTGAGCCGCTGCTGGATCGCCGCGAGAAGTTTGGCATGCGTCGGGTTAGGCTCGATGCCGACGGCGCACACATCTTGCCGAGCCTCGACGCTGCCAAAGAGGCTGCCAAGCGTGCGATTGAGCCTGGGCGCTTTGGACGCAACAGACGGCTCGTACAGGGTGCGCAGGTTGTCGCCAACGTTGAGCCCCACGTCCACGTACACTCGAGAACACCCCGCGAGCGATGGCGCGAAAGACGACGGCAACGTGGTCGTCATGAATTCGAATGCGCAAACACTTCAACGAAATGCGCTTCGCGTTTGAGAGCTTGCACAGCCGACTCGCCCACACAAGCGCGCTAATGTACTGCTGTTGCCGTGTTCACGCCCGAGAAGGCGCGAAGTGTTTCGTTGTAGTAATCTTTCAAGGTTCAGCCCGGTCGGGCTGTCGTGGGCCATGTCAAGAGCTCGCATGCAAGACCCGAACCGGAAAAGCTCCGATTCTGCTGGTCAACCTTCCTTTCGCTGTCCGTCCAAAATCACATCGAAACGCGTCGCTCTGCTCCATGCCTCCTGTCAAGGTACATACCAAAGGGGCTGCTGCCAACAAAGCAGGAAGCCAACCGAACAATCGTGGCGGCGAGCCCGCCGGCTTCCCCCCCAAGAAGCAGTCCCAAGAGGCTGCGCCATCCATGGCTGCGCCGTCCAAGCAGCTCACCGCCAAGGAGCGCGAGGAGCTGACGCAGCTCAAGACGTACACGCGATGGTGGCACGCGACGCTCCAGCAGGCGCGCAACGCCGAGCACACAGTCACCGACCTGTCCAAGGATCTTGCAACGGGCATCGTGCCAGTCGCCCTTATGGAGGTGCTCACACGCGCGGAGATCAAGCACAACAAGGAGCCCAAGAACCGCATCAAGCAGATGGAGAACATCGCCATCTTCATCCGGCAGCTCAAAACGCTCGGCATCCCGAGCGCCAACATGAGCGCGGAAGACCTGGCCGACGGCAAGAAGCACCTGATGCTCACCCTCACGTGGAATCTGATCGTCCACTTTGCGCCCAGCAGCAAGGAGGCGGCGCTCGCGGACGACCAGCTGCGATGGATGCAGTCGAACACGAAGGGGTACGCCCGCGTCGACGTCTCGGGCTGGGCTGGGCTGTGCGACGGGCGCGCGCTGTGCGCCGTCCTCCATCGATACGATCCCTCTGCCCTTGACTTCGACGCGCTCCCCGATGCGGATGCCGATGGCGCCGCCCTCGCGTCGATGGAGATCGCCTTCGAAACGGCGGAGCGAAAATTCGGCGCGCCGCGGCTGCTCGAGGCGGCGGATGTGGCGCTCGCCCTCGACCCCTCCATGAAGTTGCTCGCTGCCGACGCAACGTCTGCCGCGGATGGCGCGCCCGAGCTGCGCTCGATGATCACGTACCTTCTCTCTCTGCGCCAAGCGCTCCGACAGCATCGCGACGCACGTGCGAAGGAGGTGGCCGGCAGGTGCGCCGCCTTTGTCTCGGATGCGGAAGCGCTCGGCGCGTGGGTGCTCGACGCGACGCAAATTCAGCTCGACCGCACGGTGATCGCACACGGTTTTGATCGCACCAGCAAGGAGGAGGTCGCCGACGCCGACCGCATGCTCTCGCAACTCGAGGACGGCTTCCGAGGTACAGAGAAGGTGGCGCAGCAGAAGAAACGCTCGGAGCTCGCGCAGCTGCGCCTGCCCGCCATTTCGCGCACGCTCGTCGAGAATGAAGAGGCGGACAAGCGCTTCAAGCACCGCATGCCCGGCGAGAAGGAGAGCGCACCGGCGCCCGGTGCGCCGTTGAGTGCCGTTGAGCGCGGCGCCGCCGCCAACGCGGAGAGTCCTGCGTTTGTGGTCGAGTCGGCAGCGGCGGCGATAGCCAAGCTCGACAGCACACTCAGGACACTCGCCACGGCCTGGGCAAAGCTCGAGGCCGCTGAAGAGGGCCTGTCGGTGGCACTCTGGCTCGTGCTGGTTGAGAAGAAGACGGATCTGATGGTGAAGGAGGTACTGGTTGAGGCCAAGAAGCTCGAGGACCTTGCCATCGGCTGGGCTGAAAAGATGGAGAGCGAGCAAGAGCTCCCCGTGCTCAAGTTTGACGATCGGAATGAGGCTGAGCGCGTGTGGCCCCCTGAAGCTGGCGACTCGGCAGCGGCGCTCGCGCAGGGCGTGCATGTTCTCGAGCTTTGGAGTGCGACGGGCACCGATGACTGCGTGAGCGCCCTCGATGATCGACGCTCCGCGTGTGTCGCCCTCATGAACGAAGCATCGCGCCGAAGGAACGAGGAGGGGCGTCCCTTGGCAGCCGTCCAAGCCACCGCTCCACGTGGAGGAAGATCTTCGCCGCCCCTCCACATGGAGATGGAGGACGTGCTGAACGTGGAACACAAGCTTGAGGTGGCTTGGCTCGAAATGAATGAGGCGGCCGCCGAGCTGCAGACCAAGCTGCACGAGATGCTCAAGTGGCAGCGCACCCAGCTCGAGAGCACGAGCACGCGCCTCGCCTCGGCGCACAAGAAGCTCGGGAAGCTGCGACCAGAAATGGTGAAGCAAAGCTGGTTCGGAGCGCCCGAGCCGACTCGGGCTCCGCCGCCGGCCACCCCCGAGGAGCAGTCGCCGCCCAAGCCCGGCGGCAAGCCCAACGGCAAGGCTGAGCCAAAACCGTCTTCGGCAGGCCCAGGGTTCAAGGGCGACGGGGCGGTGGTCGATACGAAAGTGAAGGTGACGGTGCAGGAGGAGAAGGGGTGCGCCATCCTGTAGAGCTCTAAATGCGGAGTGACTAGGGGGCATCTCTCGAATGCCGTCGGTGTGCGGCTTGCCGTCGGAGTGGCTTGCCTTCGGAGAGCGCATGCATGGCTACCCGCGTGTGAAGGAGGCACGTGGCGATCCGCGACCACATCGGACACGCGAAGAGAGGTAGAAGAGAGGCTCCTAGTGTTGGGTGGGTGGGGCACGAAGACGCTGGACTTGAGCATGCGGCAGCACTCGGCGGCGGCACGCAATAGCAACCACACGGCTAGCGCAAGAGATCATATTAAGATCATACGACCTATCATGGTCCATGCGGCGGCGGGGCATGGATAAGGCATGCCGAGCGCACCTCGCTCCTCGGAGCACGCACAAGCGACGAACACGCGTACACACGACAACGTAATCGGGGTGAGCTAGGGGTGACAAGCCTTGTCTTCAAGGCCCGAACCTCAAGCGTGAAGCCTCAAGGGCGCCGATTTGTATTTATTAGAACTCTTCTTTTACACGCGGGTCGGGGGCCTTCGGGGACAATCGGACTAGATCGCGTCGGAGCGGCGCCTTGGTTAGTCGCCTTAACCGAATTTTAGCATCATCAACACGGCACACCCGCGACCTGAGACCAGAGCACACATGTGAGTCGTGACACGGTGGCCGACTATAATTGCTGCGCATTTGCAACATCTACACGCCCAGCAGCTGCAACTGAGACGCACTCCTCGGCCCCCAGCGCTCAACAGTGACCAGCAGGCGCGGCTACACACGCAATGGTCGTCATCCCTCTCCCTTCACCTTTCGGCTGCGGACGGCTTCCTGGATGTGTTTCCATCCCTTGGCCTGCCGCACGATCTCACCAAACTCGTGGAAGTCGACGCTGCCGAACGGTTGCTCCACATCCGCCATGCCTATCATCGCGCTCGCCTCCGCGTCCGCGACGGCGGCATTGAGCCCCAACTGCGAAGCAAGATACTTGCTCACCTCTTCTGCCTCGATGGTTCCGGTCTTGTCGAGATCGATGTTGTCGAAGACGGCGCGCAGCTTCGAGGGGTCCTCTGAGTCGAGGCTAGACCCCATCTTAGCGAGACCAGTGGCGGCGAGAGCCTTCCAGGACTTCATCACGTGCGTGCGGTTGGGGTTGCGGACGGCTTGTTGGATTTGCGTCGCTGCCTTGGCCTGCCGCACGATCTCACCAAACTCGTGGAAGTCGACGCTGCCGAACGGTTGCTCCACATCCGCCATGCCTATCATCGCGCTCGCCTCCGCGTCCGCGACGTCGGCATTGAGCCCCAACTGCGAAGCAAGATACTTGCTCACCTCTTCTGCCTCGATGGTTCCGGTCTTGTCGAGATCGATGTTGTCGAAGACGGCGCGCAGCTTCGAGGGGTCCTCTGAGTCGAGGCTAGACCCCATCTTAGCGAGACCAGTGGCGGCGAGAGCCTTCCAGGACTTCATCACGTGCGTGCGGTTGGGGTTGCGGACGGCTTGTTGGATTTGCGTCGCTGCCTTGGCCTGCCGAACAATCTCTGAAAACTCATGGAAGTCGACGCTGCCGAACGGTTGCTCCACATCCGCCATGCCTATCATCGCACTCGCCTCCGCGTCCGCGACGTCGGCATTGAGCCCCAACTGCGAAGCAAGATACTTGCTCACCTCTTCTGCCTCGATGGTTCCGGTCTTGTCGAGATCGATGTTATCGAAGACGGCGCGCAGCTTCGAGGGGTCCTCTGAGTCGAGGCTAGACCCCATCTTAGCGAGACCAGTGGCGGCGAGAGCCTTCCAGGACTTCATCACGTGCTTCACGTCCGGCACAGTGTGCTCGCGCGGTGAGATCATGAACGCGAGCAGAAACTCCTGGAGAGCCCGCACCGTGAGATCGGACTCCTGCGAAAGGCCGAAGAGGATGGGCATGCCCCCCATCAGACCGGTCACCTCGAGCGTGGTGGCGCCCTGCTCTTTGAGGAACACTTGAAGCGCGCACACCGCCTTCATGTTCCACTCCGGCCACGAAGGGGTGAGCAGCGGCGGCGTGGCCCCATGCACGTTGAGGAAGCGCTTGAGCGCCGATTGCAGCGCGGCGTCCCACGGCGCGTCGGGCAATTCTCGGTCCGTCATGGCTGGATCCGAGCCGGGGGTCCGTGGGGATCCTGCTGTCGCCTCCTCCAGTTTCTGGATGCCGCCGTCGCCTCTTCTACCCCCGCCGCACAACATGTGCGACGCCACATAGTCGAGTGCCGATGGAGGCGCGGTATCGGGCAGCGTGTCAAGCTCCCACTTGACCGTCTTCTTGGCGGGCACGGTGAAAGGGAACGAGAAGAGCCCCGAGCTGCGCTCTCTGCGTCTCGAGCCTCGGCTACCGTCGCTGACCTTGGCCGTCGTGGGGCTGAGCACGCGGAGCAGCTGGGTGAATGGGTGGGTGCCATGGAGAGAGTATTGATAGAAGCCGTTTGCATGCAGGAAGGCGGCGAGTGGGCCTTGGGCCGAACCTAGCTGGCCGTCGAGAAAGATGCCCTTTGACGGCCATTGGAACTTGCTAATGAACGCTGACGTACCTAGCGCCGCCGCTTCCGCCGCCGATGGCGCCGCCGCTTCCGACGCCGGTGACGCCCCCGCGAGCCTCAGCGGCCCGCTCGCGGTCATCATCAAGGACGTCCACCACGAAGGAATCGTCATCGCATCCTCGGCGGCTTCCTCTTCGACTTGGGACTCTCGGAGGTACCGGTACGGCCGTCGATAGGGAGATACGCGTGGTTCGCGCTTCCTGGCTTCTGCGCCGCGGCTCACGCTCCCGCCGTCCGAGGTGACTGGAGTAGCATCGAGTACCTGGAGCGCTTCTGGGCTGTCCGAGGGCATGTCCGGCGACGGCGCCCGGCACTTGTCGCGCGCAAAGGCGAAGGCGTCGGCCTCCTTGGTGAACACTGCGTGCGGCTGGAGCGGCTGGCCGATCGAGAGGATCATGTTGGCGGTCGAGCGCGTCATCATCGTCGAGAGTACGATTGCGAACCCGTGCGAGAGCTGCCGCAGTCTGTTCCGTCGTGTCTGGTACCATTCTGAGATCTGCTTGAGGTGCGCGAGGGAGGGCAGGCTCGCACAGCGCACGTCGAAGAGCGCTGTGAAGGGCTTGCCGTATGCGAGTGCCACGTCGACGGCCGAAAGCATGTGCACGATGCTCGGCGCGTCGATCGCCTTCTCGTTCCACCGCAGGCAAAGCCGCGGGAGAGGCAGCGCAGGGTCCTGCTCCAAGGTGAGTTGGCCACAGCAAAAGTCGAGCGGGCCGACGAGGATACTGGAAGTCTCACTGGCAGCTGCCGCTGCCGCGAAGCCGAGGTCAAGCGGGTCCATCTTCGACGGGTCCGTGGCAGCCGCTGCGGTCACTCCAACGGCAGGCGCGGCGGCCTCTTCAGCTTCTTCTGCATCTTCACGCTCGGTTTTCTCGTCGGGCCCTGGGACTGGGTTCCTGGAGGACGTCCGTGGGACGCCGCGCTCGAGCATCTTCGGGGGCTTGGGGTACTCGGACGAGAACGAGAACTCTGGTGATGAGCCAAGAAACATCGCGCGACCCAGCGCGACCTGGACGTCGTGGCGCAGACCGTTTAGCCCATTTTTGGAACAACATATAGACGTTCTTTTGATAGCGAGGAGTTGCATGCATCCCACGTACATGTAGAAGCGGCCGTCGATTGTCCCTCAGCGCGTCGCTGTCCCTTTGGGTTAACCCATGTGTTAACCTTTGGGTTGAGGTACCTCCGACCTTCCTACCTACACGCACCTTATTCTGAACCAATTGGTGCGGCGACGTGTTCCAGAACACAGCCTTTTCTCTTCGGCCAGCGAAGGGCAAAGAAGCCACCCCGTGGCTCCCCGGCATGACGCTGAGGAGGCTGTTCGGCAACTCCGTCGCTCTCTGGCCAGTGCTCCGCCCCTGGCAGCGACAGTCGAAGCTGCCCCTCGGTCTTCGCGTCGCGCCCAAAGCCGGTAAGCCTCCATGTCTCATCTCGGCCGCCCGCCCGCACGAGCTGCTCCGAGGGCGCCACCAAGTGCTCCCACGAGAGGGGCACCGATTTCGTCGAGAGTCGCTCGGCTACCTCGGTATGCACAGGGTCGGCGCCCAGAGGCAGCCAGTGCAACCAAATATTGACCAGCAGAGTCACGCGAGGTGGCGAGGCCTCCGCTGTCCCCTCCGCCGCTCCCGCTCGGACCGTCACCACCGCCCCCTCCCCTGCAGCATGCGCTGTGCGCCCCTCTCTGGCGCGTTTCGAGCCGCTCAGGCGCGGTCGCGCGGCGAGCGCCGCAGGCGCGCCGTGCAGCAGTCGGCCATCGAAGGCCAGGTGCCATCCGGGCTGTGGGTAGCATGCATGCGCGCTGCGTACGGGCCCAGAGCACGCCCCTGCCACATCGGCCGCATGGAGAGGCGAGGCGACAGGGAGCACGACCGTTGGCGCGCCGCCTTCGGCAGAGAGATATGTCACGGTCGCGAGGTGGGGATGCACGCACACGCCCTCTTCGTGATGAAGCTCGTAATCGCGGTCGAAATGAAAGCCAATGTCGCGGCTGCTTTCGACCACTTGAGTCCACCACTCGGCGCCCGACCGTCGCGCATCGAACCGCTGACCGGCGGTGTGATGCCGGAAGATGTCGAGGACGAGCCTCTCCAGAGCACTCGTTGGCTTTGTGTGGGCGCCCACCCAGTAGGTCGCATTCGTCTCGTACGGCACCCCTAGCCGGCGCGTGTGCGCCTTCACCTTGAGATACGCCGCGGTGCAGTCGCGCACGAGTCTGGGGATCGCGTGATCAGGGACGATGGCCCGCCACACGCGCGTTGAGAAGTCCATCTGGGGATGCTCGGATTCGTCCTCGTCGCCTTCCTCGCCGTCGCCGGACGTGGTGCGTCCGTCCTCGTCAACAGTGAGCTCAGGCACGCCCTCCTCCTCCTCGCCCTCCTCCTCGCCCTCCTCCTCGCCCTCCTCCTCCTCGCCCTCCTTCTCGTCCTCCTCCTCCCTCTCCTCGCCCTGCTCCTCGCCCTCATCGCCCTCCTCCTCGCCCTCCTCGCCGCCCTCCTCGCCCTCCTCGCCCTCCTCGCCCTCCTCCTCGCCTCCCTCCTCGCCCTCGCCCTTCGCCAAGTGCACGAGCACCCCATGCTCGAGCAAGCTCCCCACGAGCTCAAACAGGTCGCCCGCCCGCTCGCCGTCCGCCGCCGCCTCGAGCACTCCGAGCCGCACGCCCCGACAGCCCGCCTCGAGCAACTGAATGACGGAGCGCGCCAAGCTGGGGAGCACTTCAAACGCCGGGCTCGCGTCGCCCGAGAGCGCACGCGCGTTGCGCACGTTGGTGAAGAGCGCGAGCTCGGGTACGGCGCCCTGGCCCACCTGCCACGCCACCAGCTCGCCGTTGGTGTGGGCGAGGTCGACTAGCCGCGCACAGTACGGCGCTCGGAGTCGCACGCGGCTCGTGCCGTCAAGGGCGAGTGGCTGCTCGACGGGTGCGGGGGGCACGGCTGCTGGGGCGGTCGCCTCGGCGAGCGTGCTGAGCGGCGGCGCGTCCATGGGCGGCAGAGAGTGCAGCAGATAGCGCAGGCTGAGGGCATCGAGAGCGCGACCGAGTGTGCCATCTTCCCACAACTCTAACGTGAGCCAAAAGGGCACGTGCGGCGGCGTGAACGCCCCCGCGCACAGCTCCCAGCCCTTGCGAGGCGACCCAGCGCATTGGGAGCGGAGCAGACCCAGGGGCAGTGTGCGAAGCAACCCAAACGGCCGAAGCACGTCCGCGTCGTCGTGGGCGTCCGCGTCGTCGTGGGCGCCCGCGTCGTCGTGGGCGCCCGCGTCGTGCGCCTCCTGCCGCGGGCCGGCGAGTGCGGCGAGCGCGGCCCGGGCGCGCTTGGACAAGGGCAGCGTTTCGTCCTCGACGAGCAGGTCGCGCCAGGTGTGCCGCTGGTAGGTCGAGAAGGTGAGATGGAGTGAGTGGCCTGAGCGCTGCGCTAACGCTTGGTGCACCACGCCGCGAGGCAGGTAGAGCACGTCACCCGGCCGTAGAGTAAGCTCCTGCGTGGGCGCACCGAGCTCAGCGGCTCGAAACTCAGTCGTGCGGTTCGCTGCCGGGTTCGTGCAAGCGTCCGGTCGGTCATAGAGCCGCCAGCGCTTTGATCCTTCGAGCTGGATGACAAAGACCTCGACGTCGTCGTAGTGCGGCGGAAAGCCCTGCGAACCGGCAGGCGTCAGGTACGCCGCGCATCCGACCGGGTGGCCGAAGTGCTCCTGTAGGCACGAGCAGAGCTCAAACGAGGCCTGGTGCCACTGCTGCGGCTGCACGAGCCGAATCGAATAGCCGCCAGAGGAGAAAGCTTTCCACACCACGTCGGCATCGACCTCGCCATCGCCACCGTTCAGTGCGGAGCGCTTTCCGTCGACGTACTTGGTCACGTCCACATCGCGAAGAAATCGGGCTGGCCGCGGCTCCCTGCGCCTCACCAGTGCCTTGACATCTGCAAGCGTGAGCATCTTTGAAGGACTACCAGCCGGCGATGGCTTCTCCGTGCATCGCACTAGCAGCGGCTTCTGCAAAAAGTACATTTGATGGAATTGTGCGGTTGGCATCTGCAGCAGGTTGGCGAGCATGCGTGATCCGCGGTCCTCGACGTCGGCTTCGGATCCACCCAGGCCGCGGCTCCACCATGCGATAGCCGATCGCATCGTGTCACGTGAACGAAAAGTGAACGTTACCGGTAATTAACTTGACTGCTCGACAACCGGCACGGCGCGTTTGGTTACCGTCGTCCAAGTCACGGGACGCCTGTACCCGTAAAAAGACACCGGGGGGAGCCGGGGCACCGGAGGAGGCCGAAGGCAGTTTCAAAGCCCCGGCGTGTCCATGCCTCGCGGCATTCTGGGCGTTTCCAAGCATCGTAGGTCTTATTCATCAGGAGAGCGGTAAAGAAGGCCGACTGCGGCGGGAAGCCAAAGCCGAGAAGCCCAGCGTAGAAGACGTCCGTGGACGCCACCGTGTCCTCCGAGTCCTCCTTCAGCCCAGCGATATCGTTGATGTGCGCATACAGCGGAGCCCGCGGCGCGCTAATGAGGGCCTCATCAGCCACCAGGTACAGGTCGGGGAAGAGCTCGCCCACGACCGAGTAGTTGAAGTGACGAGCGAGCCGCTTGAACGCCAGTCGCGAGCCGGAATGATAGCAGCTAAAGTCCCAACTGAACGACGGCTCGTATCGGATGATCTTGTCCTCGTGCAGTGGCACATGTGGATTCACCTCCACAATGATCACACGCGGTCGGTACTTGTGTGCAAGGATGGCGTGCAACACGTGCCAATCGTTGCCATCGATATCCACCGAGAGCAGGTCGAAGGCCTTCGGGACCATGTGTTCCACGAACAGCTGGATGATGTTTTCTCTCGTGATGAAGTGCTGGGCGAGGTTCATGGACGGGTTGGCCACTCCGCCATCCATCATGAGGCCATCCCAACCACAGTCCAGTCGAAGCGTTCGCGAGTTGCAGGACAGTCCATCCTGCGTGCCGAACTCCACGAAGAAGCGATTTGTCGTGCCGAGATCCTCAAATAACTTCCAAATCATTCCGTCGGCGCCAAGTTGAGAGAAGGTCCTTCCGTTCCACCGCGGCAGTCTTGGCTCTGAGGAGCTTTGGGCCGCTGTGTGTAGCCCCGGCAAAAACGGCGGCCTGCTGCACGTCTCGTGCCTCTGCGGGGAGGACGCGACAGCCGTCCAGGTTCTCTTGTCCATCGGTTCTCTCGAGTCGCGTCGTCTTGGGCGATTTGCAATTTAGTTTTGTGTGCATTGTGGCGATTTAATTAAACGACTCGAGTTGTGATCAGCCCCGCGAGGCTATTTCGTAGTGCGGCCAGTTGCACGCTGCCATCCTTGCAGGCGATTCGAGTGCTGTCTGTGGCATGCTCATCGCCTCATCCACGCATATGCATGATCTCGAATCCTGCTCTTCGGAGCCCACCCGCTCTCCCTTCACACCGCTCTCCCTCCACACCGCTCTCCCTCCATACCGCTCGAGCCGCCAAGTCGCGACCGTGCCCGCATCGCCGCGCTGCCATGCCACGTCATCCGTACGTCAAGACCCCTCATCACGTCATCAGCGCGTCAATCTCGATGTGCCTTCGACATTCGCCTCGCCAGAGCGATCGTCGACTATAGCTCTGGTCCTCGTGCCACCGCAAGGACTGATTTCGGAGCCAGGACTGGCACTGGACCGACCGTCACTGGTACTGGTGTCGGCGTCAGCATCGGGGCCGTGCCCGTTGGTGTCGGTCGCGGCTGGGACAGAGGAGAGGTCAATACCGGCGGCCTCGCCGCTTCTCTTGCGCGGCGCCGCTACGGCAGGCGCGGCGGCGGCGGCACACGGGGGCGCAGGCGCGAGGGAAGGCGGCACCGAACTGCGGTCGGAGCGGGGAAAGTGCATGTGCTGCCTGATGTTGGTCTTCCAGCTCCAGTGGAGAGCTTTCTCATCGCCCGGTGCGGCAGCTGCAGACGGCAGCGGCGATGGCAGCGGCACATTGAACGCTCCAGGTACCGGCATCGCGTGAGGCATCGGCTTGGCCCGCACCAGGTAGAACTCTGGCACGGTCGTCCGCTCCGTGAGCCGCGCATGCCGATGACGCACCGAGCTCTCGGTGCGTCCCGGCAGAAGCTCAGTAATCATGCGCCATTGATTGCCAAAGCGTGCCGCCGCCTCCAGAATAATGGCATCCTCTCGAGGCGAAAACAAACTCGGGGCTGCGTTTTGCACCTTCGCGGCGTGCACGCACGGCGCACTGTTCGCAATGCTCTGCTGCACGCCCGACGAAATGCTCGCAACCATCGAGAAGTCCAACTGTCGATTCTTGACTCGCTGCCAGCGATTGCGAACGCTGTCTGCGGAGCGAGTTCCGATTGCTGCCGCCACGACGTTCCAGTCGGTGCCATGCTGCAACACGGCGCGGGCTATGGCTTCGTCATGAGCGGCGGTCCAGCGCACCCTGCGGACGACATCATGTCGCTCTTCGTCGATCACTTCAAGAGAAGCATCCCCAAGAGAAGCCTTCGCAGCTCGCAAGGTCATGCCTGTCTCCGAGCCCACATCCGAGCCCACATCCGAGCCCGCCGCCGAGCTACCGTCACCACCAAGATGGCCCCGCTCACTCCCAGCCCCACCGCCGTTGCTGCCACAAAGACTGCTACCGCTACAGGTGGGTGGGCCGGGCGGGATCGAGTTGGGTGGCGACTCGGACGGCGGCTGTGGAGCCTCAGGCAGCGCAGGACTCTGAGTTCCGAAGCGGTGTTTGAGCATATGCAAGTCGAGCTGAGCGCGGTCGCGCGAGTCTCGAAAATTGTCGGCCAGGCGGCGAAGGCGGCGACGCGAGACGCACGCGAACAGGAATGCTAGAAGTGAAAGAAGCACAAGCCCGGCAAAAAGCCCCCCCTGCCACTTGAGGCCTACGTCAACGAAGGCGACGTCAAAGAAGGAATTGGACGGGAGCGGTGGGCTCGACGGCGGCGGCAGCGGTACCGCGGCGCCTGGCGGGCAGAAGCTGCCCCGCTCGCAAGGCAAGCACGCGGGCCCAAAGAGGCCGCCATACGGAGCGTACGTGCCCGGCGAGCAGTCGACACAGAATGTGCCAGCCTCGCCTTGGCGCTTGCCAATAGGGCAGGCAGTGCACTCGGCGCCTCCCACAGAGCGGTCGTAGCCGGGCTTGCAGGGGGAGCATTCGCCGCGGACATTGAGCTCCGTGTGCTCTTCGCACTCGTAGCAGATATCGAAATGGTCATCGCGGCGTGAGGAGGGAGCGGGGCAACGGACGCATCCGTTGCCAAAGAGGCTGCGTGCAGTGCCAGGCTGAGAGCATCTGATAAAGGGCAGAAGACGGCTAGCTCTGCCTACGTGTCCAAGCAGCACGTCGAGGTCGCCGTCGCCGTCCACGTCCGCCGCCGCGATCGACCTCGTGTACGCGCTTCCGCCGGGCAGCTCAATGCTCGTCGGGAACGTGCCGTCGCCCGCGTTGAGCAGCACGCGGCTGGGACTGCCGTCGATCCCAAGCATCAAGTCCAGGTCGCCATCGCCGTTGACGTCCGCCGCCGCGATCGAGTACGTGGAAGCGCCGCCACCGGGCAGCTCGATGCTCGTCGGGAACGTGCCGTCGCCCGCGTTGAGCAGCACGCGGCTAGGACTGTTAAAGTTCCCAAGAAGCACGTCGAGGTCGCCGTCGCCGTCCACGTCCGCCGCCGCGATCGAGCTCGTGGACGCGCCGCCGCCGGGAAGCTCGACGCTCGTCGGGAAGGTGCCATCGCCCGCGTTGAGCAGCACGCGGCTGGGACTGCCGTCGTTCCCAAGCAGCACGTCGAGGTCGCCGTCGCCGTCCACGTCCGCCGCCGCAATCGAGCTTGTGTACGCGCTTCCGCCGGGCAGCTCGATGCTCGTCGGGAACGTGCCGTCGCCCGCGTTGAGCAGCACTCTGCTGGGCCTGCCAGCGACCCCAAGCAGCACGTCGAGGTCGCCGTCGCCGTCCACGTCCGCTGCCGCGATCGAGTACACGATCGAGGACGCGATCGACCGTCTGCCACCAAGAAGCACGTCGAGGTCGCCATCGCCGTCGCCGTCGGCGTCCGCCGCCGCGATCGAGCGCGTGTTCATGCCGCCGCCGGGCAGCTCGACGCTCGTCGGGAACGTGCCATCGCCTGCGTTGAGCAGCACTCGGCTGGGACTGTCTACGTTCCCAAGAAGCACGTCGAGGTCGCCGTCGCCGTCCACGTCCGCCGCCGCGATCGAGCTTGTGTACGCGCTTCCGCCGGGCAGCTTGATGCTCGTCGGGAACGTGCCGTCGCCCGCGTTGAGCAGCACTCTAGAACTGCCGTCGTTCCCAAGCAGCACGTCGAGGTCGCCGTCGCCGTCCACGTCCGCCGCCGCGATCGAGTACGTGGACGCGCTGCCGCCGGGCAGCTCGATGCTCGTCGGGAATGTACCGTCGCCCACGATGAGCAGCACGCGGCTGGGACTGCCGTCGTTCCCAAGCAGCACATCGAGGTCGCCGTCGCCGTCCACGTCCGCCGCCGCGATCGAGTTTGTGGACGCGCTTCCGCCGGGCAGCTCGATGCTCGTCGGGAACGTGCCGTCGCCCGCGTTGAGCAGCACTCTGGAACTGCCATGGTGCCCAAGCAGCACGTCCAGGTCGCCGTCGCCGTCCACGTCCGCTGCCGCGATCGAGTACGTGGACGCGCCGCCGCCGGGCAGCTCGATGCTCGTCGGGAATGTACCGTCGCCCGCGTTGAGCAGCACGCTGCTGGGCCTGCCAGCGACCCCAAGCAGCACATCGAGGTCGCCGTCGCCGTTGACGTCCGCCGCCGCGATCGAGTACGTGGACGCGCTTCCGCCGGGAAGCTCGATGCTCGTCGGGAAGCTGCCGTCGCCCGCGTTGAGCAGCACGCGGCTGGGACTGCCAGCGACCCCAAGCAGCACATCGAGGTCGCCGTCGCCGTCCACGTCCGCCGCCGCGATCGAGCGCGTGGACGCGCTGCCGCCGGGCAGCTCGATGCTCGTCGGGAACGTGCCGTCGCCCGCGTTGAGCAGCACGCGGCTGGGCCTGCCGTCGTTCCCAAGCAGCACGTCGAGGTCGCCGTCGCCGTCCATGTCCGCCGCCGCGATCGAGTTTGTGTACGCGCTTCCGCCGGGAAGCTCGATGCTCGTCGGGAACGTGCCGTCGCCCGCGTTGAGCAGCACGCGGCTGGGACTGCCGTAGTTCCCAAGCAGCACATCGAGGTCGCCGTCGCCGTTCACGTCCGCTGCCGCGATCGACGACGTGGAAGTGTTGCCGCCGGGCAGCTCGATGCTCGTCGGGAACGTGCCGTCGCCCGCGTTGAGCAACACTCGGCTGGGACTGCCGTCGTTCCCGAGCAGCACGTCGAGGTCGCCATCGCCGTCCACGTCCGCCGCCGCGATCGACCTTGTGAACGCGCTCTTGCCGGTCAGAAACGCCACGTTTCTATCAACAAACCGAAGGACAGCTTCGCCACTATCGGGTGGCTCGTCCCCCGTCCTCGCCAAAGGCTTCGGGAGGCGCAGGCACCCTGGCTCGGAGGATAGGGAGCACGCCGGTGGCCAGAGCGCAGCTCGAACGCCTGCTGCAGGCTTTGTACGGGCTGGCATGGGCATCGCAACGCAGCCCACCCGCCCTGGTGCCGAGCAGTTGGGTGGTGCGAACGCCGTCGGGTGGCCGTCCAGCTGGAGGTCCTGCGGGGGAGGGTAACGCCTGCGGCCGTGGCGTTCGACGTGCCAGCCAGGCTGCGCTGGTCTTGGAGGCTGTGCTGGCGCCAAGGGCGGCGAGAACGGCGAGGGCGACAACGTGGAGGGCAGCGGCAGTGACGGCGGCGACGACGGCGACGGCGGCGACGACGGCGACGGCGGCGGCGACGGCGGAGGCGGCGGCGACGACGGATACGAGCACACTCGCCAGCCGGAGCCAATGACGCTGCTGTCTGAAGACCATTGGATCGACCCCGAGCCCAAGACGAAATTGGAGGGCCCACCTGATCCTGAGAAGGCTGTCACCGTGCCTGACGGGTAGCTAGGTATGGAAAGACGGTCGCAACAAGCCTCCGTACTAAAGGAGGTCGCTGTCAATGGATCTCCGATGGCGAGCGCATATGGCGTGATAGTGCACGACTGGTTGTCTTGATAACTCGACGGAAAGTTGGGCGAGCGAATGCAGTTCGGGGAGCTCGGATCGACGGTGCAATTGCCGGAGGAGACGGTAAAGTAGGTCTGTGCGTCGGCGGACCGTGGGACCAAGAGCGCGAGCAAGGCCAATTCGATCCACTTGTTACTGTAGGATCGATTGTGCCTCGCCCAAATCGCAAAGCGCTTGCCCCGGCCGGATCGTTCCTGCTCCGAGCAAACTGCAAAGACGAGCAACCCGAGCCTGAGCAGCACGAGTGCGCCGTCGAAGCACGCCACCCACAGCAAATGCACACCGTCCAAGTCCGCCGCTTGCTCGACGGGGTCGCCCGTAGTGTCCTCGTCCGCGTTCCTCTGAGCGTGCGGGAGCAAGCACCTTACGTCAGCTTCCCAGAGCTTGCCCTCGATGAAGAGCTCCTCGAGTGCGATCTCAGAGACCTGGCGCGCCCCCTTGCGCAGCCCGTCGTCGGCCGTCATTGAGTTACGACCGGCGCGAGTGCATGCAGGATCGCGGCAGATGGCGCACGAGTCGATGGTGGAGCTGCCAGCCGGGTTGCGGTAGAGGTCGGTGAATGGATTCGAGCACATGTTTGGCGGTGGGTTGGGTGCCAGATGCACTGCTGGTGACCGTGGAGGCGGCGATGGCATGGAATCGTGCGGGCCACAACTGACGCAGTCGGTGGTGACGTAGGCACGCGTTGCGAACTCCGAGCCAGGGCCGCGCCCGCCATCGTCGCTGCACGCGGCGTTGCAGTTGTTCATCCAGACCATGTCAGGGGACGTCGCGAGTGGGGCGCCCACGTAGAAAACCAGCCCGTTGAGAAAACGAAGATTGCTCTTCGGAGCGCCCGCCCCCGCCGTGTGACACTCTGCCCCTGCCAAATCAGGGAGAAGTTAGCCAGATTCAACCTCGATGCACGATGGCCAGGCATGCGTGATTGTGTGGGCGGCGGAGCAGGAAGCTTGACGCAGGCTGTGCTTCACAGGGTTGATTTTCAGTTCTGACATTTGTCATTATGTCTCGAAACAAGCGTGCACCAGGTGTAGACTGTCCTCATGACCCATGTCCACATGCTGTCTTGGCTAGGCTTTTTTTAGCTAGAGGCTCCATGCCCTGCCTAGCCAGACTTGTGGAGAAGAAGCGGTTAGGGTGTTCTGCACAGTTGGAGGAGCTGTGAAAAACAAACTCGTAGTAACCTCAACTGTAACTACTCCACTCACACTCATTTCACAATCCGATCATGGAACGTGGAAACAAGGTAGACCTCACAATAGTCATACCGCACACATCTGCTTGTAAATTCTCACATTGTAGAGCACCATTACTCACGTCGTATGGTCTCTGTCAGGTTGTTTCGACGGAAGTCCCCGGGGAAAAAACCAGAGCGCGTCTGCCCCGTCTCGAAACCGTTTACTGAAACGTTTTGCGCGAGCAAGCGGAATACGGATGGCAAGGCGCACATGCAACCTCTACATCAATATTGAGGCCATGGCCTCAGGTTTTTGTTGACATGGGTTGAGAGGGCTCAATGATAGCTCAATGAGGACAAGCACGAATGCAGTACGGCCACTCGCACGCGGTCGACGGTGTCTCGGTACTCGGACACCGTAACGCGTAAAAACTTGTAAAAAGTTCCCCCCGGAAGCAATCCGCCGACAGCGACCCCGCAGACGCGCTGGCATGAGCGCCGCGGACTTCGTCATCGAGCTACGGTACGTGGTACCCGGTATTCAGGTTCATAGCTGCCGTCAGCTGATAATGTCGCTGCGAGCTTCTCTGCTAGCCACGCGCATCCTGGCGGCACAGCCGCGGCTGCGTCCACAACACTTGGAGGCGTTGCTCACCATGACCAACAGCATCGAGGCGACCGCCGCCAGGATGCGCGCCATGGCCAACATCGTCGAGTCACATTGCGCAGCGGGACGCCGACAGGATGCTTTCCGCTTTCTGCAAGAGCAACGGCCGCGAGCGATCGAGCCTTTCGAGCCCCTGCTCGTTGCATGTGTCATGGGCGGCGACGATACGGCGCTTCGCTTGGCTACGCGGATCATGCGTGAGGCGGGGGTGACGCCAACGGCATCCACATTCGGGCTGCTCTTAAGTGCGCGTTTGGATTGCGGCGACACGGCTCGAGCGCTGAAGGTGTGTCAAGGCGCGCTGGCTGCAGGGCTAGCACCGCCGCCTGAAAACGTGCGGGCACTAGTTCTCGCGCTCGCGGAGGCAGGGCTGTCGGGCAGCGCACTTGAGCTGATGGCCGCTTTGCGCGAGCGTCACGGTCGCCTCATGCCTCACGAGCGATCAGACCCCGCGATTCACGCGCTGCTGGAGGGCGCCGCGCGGGCACACGAATGCCCGCTCGAATCGCTGGCGGTGTGGGATGAGCTGAAGCACCATGTCGACGCAGCCGCCGCCGGCCAGCTTTCGGATGACCTGCTGAAGCGGTGCGTGCGAGCGGGCAACCTCAGGGCCTTTCGGGCCTTGCACCGGCAGCTTCACTCGGAAGGTGCGACGCTCGGACACGAGTCGCTCGAGCTGGTGCTGCGGGATTGTTTGGATCGAGGTGAGCTGCAGGATGCCCTCAAGCTGTGGGATGAGCAGGCGAGCCGCCACCAGAAGGATGCGTTCCCGTGGCCTTCCCTGCGCTGGACCGCAGTGGAATATGGCAACGAGGGTCACTTACCGCCAGAGTTGGTCGCTCTGGATGAGCTCGACTTGAGCGCCGTGTCGGAAGGGGTGGCTTGCGTGGGCGCCATTCGCTTCTTCCAACGCCTCGCCGCGCTCGCCTTATCCGAGCGCCCGAAGCTGCCCTTGCCGTCCCAAGTGCTGTTGCGTACGCAGACGGCCCACGTCGACGCTCTCATTCGCACCGCGGCGAGCCTCGCGCCGCCGCTGCAGCTCCGCCCCCAGAACTCGTCGACAGATTCCCAGCACGACGAGGTGGGCCTCCTCGTTGACGCACAAGAACTCGATAACTGGGCGCGGCAAATCCGCGATGAACGTTCGCGGGGCCAACGCACGAACCAGCTCGTCGCCGTCGCCGCAGGGCACAACGCATTGTGGACATTCGCGTTGCTCGGGTCTGGTTGGATGGTGTGAATGGTTGGTTAGACAGTTAGTGTCACAGTTTTCACACATGACAGCACAGCCGAGTCAACACATGGGTGGATTCATATACTTAGGAGCATCACGCAGGCTGTAGCCCCAGCTCTGCGTCCGAAAGTACCGCAAGAGTTCGGCAGCGGAACTCAAAGACGCCATATCGGATCGAGGGGCCTGCGCCCCACGCGCCCGTCCCGGCGCCCGTCGCTTGGAGAACGCTCCAAATCCTACGGGCGAGGGACTCGTCGTCCACCCGGGCTGCTACGTAGCGCGCGAGCTCGGCGGCGCTCGCCTTTGCACCCTTGACGCCGAAATCGCGCGAGAAGAGCTGGAGGACGATCGGCAGGTAGAGTTTACCATCGGCTCCGACGCTCACGTTCTCAGTCAGGATGGAGCGCGTCACTGCCTCGAGCTGCGCATCGAGCCGCTCCGGCGTATACACGGGCACGCACGGCGGAGACGAGAGCGAGCCGCAATTGAGCGCAAAGTTGAGGCGCGGCTCCGCCGTCGTGAGCGCGCACGAGTAGCGAGATTGTGGGATGATGAGGCCGCCAATGAGCGAGGAGGGCGTGCTCATGGCGGAGCGAAGGATGTTGTGCTCGAGGCCTGCCAGGGAGACGAGCTCATCGCCCACGTGGTAAGCGACCGTCGTGAAATAAGAGAGCCACGCGAACTTGGAGGGTGGCGGACCGAGGAGCAAGTAGCTGTGGTTGATGAGTAGATGGTAGAGGTTGAGGAAGAAGCTCAGCTGCTGCTCACGCGTCTCAAGACTCTCGAGGACGATGTGCTTGAGCTCGCACGTGAGGTCGAAGAAGCACGTAAGCCGCTCGTACAGGTCCGCCTGCCCCTGCACCGTCTCGTCGTCGTGCAGCGCGCACAGCTCGCACGAGACACGCAGCGCCTGCGCCACGAGCGCGCACGCGTCCGCACCTCGCACCTCACTCAGGCCGCGCCACATGACGCGCCGGCAGTTGAGTACGCGACGTTCCGCGCATCGGAAGACGTGCGACTTGTGTAGGTAGAGCTTAGGGTCGGCGCCGGCCGCCTCCTTCCAGGGCTCGTTCAGGCGCGGCGTGGCCGGCATCGTGCTCGGCGGAGGCCACGGCGCCGAGCTTTCTGGCGCCGTGCTGGGCGCAAAGCTCCCGAGCGGCATGGGGAGAGAGCCGAGGATGGCTTGCAGCCACGTGTCGCGCGCCTCGAGGCCCGCGATAAGGAGTACGTGCACGCGTGCGAGAGTGCCGATCTCCAGGGCCATTAGGCCTGAGCCCGCAAGCGCCGCGGTGCTCTCCTTGGCAGCGCACGAGATGATTGAGGCGAGAGGGACGGTGATGAGCGTCTTGCCACGCCCAATGGTCAGGTACGCCTCCGACGAGCGCCATGACGGGAAGACAAGCGCGATTCGCTCCTCGCGAAGGTACGCCTCGCTCTCGGCCAACAAAGCAGCCCCTTCGAGGCGCGCGCTCGCTGTGCTCGCTGGCGGCGACTCGAGGTGACTCAGGAACTCGTCGCTCAGGCCGCCGCTACCGCTCGCAGCTTGCAGGAGCGGCAGCGCACCCGTGGTAGAGAAGGCAGTTTGGACTGACGGCGCCGAACGCTCAAAGGTAGCCAGCCATGTGTCGAGGGCGTAGCACGCGACGCGCCGCTGCCGTTCGGCCGAGTGTAGCCTCGGGCTCCAATTCCACGCAACGGCGGCCTTCTCGCTCGCGTTCCACAGCTTTCGCGGCAGCAGGCGCATGAGAGCCGCCTGCGACAGTACCATCACCGTGCTCTCTACCACGACGAGCAGCAGGCTGGTGTGCGAGCCAACCAGCCCGCGCATCTGCACATCGATCCGAGCTGGCACACTGCCGGCACCGCCGCGCAGGTAAAGCGGGGGCTGCGCTCCGGGCGCACGCGTCGTGCCCGCAGTGGCCGCGAGCTCTTCCACGGCATCGTCGAACTCGTCTGCAGTCTTGTACGAGGCCCGGTCCACGTCATCCTCCTCCACGCCATCCTCCTCCTCCGCGAGAGGGCTTCCCTCGCGCTCACGTCCATCGGGGTGGCTGCGCCGAGACTCGCGAGGGTCAACGAGCTCCCATAGCTCACCTCCAACCGCAGCCATGGGCTCACCGTCGAGCGGTGCATCATCACTGAGCACGTGAGGTGAGCTCGGGCTTGCCTCGCGCGACAACGCCAAGGACGCCTCCGCCGCCTCCGCCGCCCTGGTCGCCGGGTCGACGTGGGCGATTCGGATGGCGAAGGCGTAGTCGGCGCTCGCGGGCTGGTGTGCATCGGACGCGCCGGCCTTGGCGCCCGACTTTGGCCGCAGGTGGTAGCACACGATGCGCAGCGCGCCGTCCTGCCAAAAGTTGTGCAAGTCCACCGTGCCCGAGAAAGGCACGCCGACCATCTTCCAGGTCGGTAGGTCCAGATTAGACGTGTTGAACGAGAAAGTGTATGTCGGCCCGACCTCAAAAGGAATGGCGCCCAGCTGGCGCCGCCGCTTGCGCGCAGCATTATCTTCGAGATCCTCGAGGTCAAAGGTCGCGTCCGTGCCCAGCGGCGGCGGCGCCTCTCCAGCAGGTGTCACGATCATTCGATCCGCAGCGATCATGAGGTTCGAGACGATGTGCGGACGCTCCGCATTCTGTGAAAGTGAAGGGTTCCCAAACGAGAAATGGATCGGAAGCACTGCCGAGATGAGGGAGAGCACGCCGCGCGCCACGCCCTTGGTGAGCAGCCCCAGCTGCATCTGCGGTAACTCCACCTCACCGCCCGTGAACACGCCGCCCGGCGTCGCCGCTTTGAACCGGCCCTGCACTTGCACCTCAAAACGACGGCGACGGCCCCGAAAGACTTTTCCCATGTAGTACGTGTCGGCCGCCTCCGGCTCGGGGCGCACGAGGAAGAGCGCACAACCCGAAAAGAGTGCCGTCTCGATGGGCACAGGCACGCGCGAGTTGACCTGGAGCGGCTGGAAGCTACCGTCGACGCCCAGGCTGCTCACGTCGATTGTCGGGAACAAGGGCGGTGGCGGCGGCAGCGGCAGCGGCAGCTGCGGCGGTGGTAGTTGCGCCGATGACGACGTCGGCGCTGGTGTGGGCAACGGCGAGGACGGCGACGACGATGCCCATTCTTCCAGCGCCCACTCGACGCCTGGTACCCCCTCTGTGAGCATTCGCAACGCCTGCTCCGCCGCAACACACTTGGCGGCAGCCATCTCGGCGAGGCGAGGATGTTCGGCGAGGTTAGGGTTTGCAGCGAGCGCGCCATACATCTCGAGCGACTCGCGTAATAAGTCGCTGTCTCTGCTCGCGATACCCTGCTTTTGGCACATGTTGGCGGCGCTCAGCAGGAAGCGAGGGTCTTTGGGCACCAGCCTGGCGGCTTCCTTGAAGTGCTCCAGCGCCTCCGCGACATGGCCTTCCTTGTTGGCTTGCAGGCCCGCCCTATTCGCGTTCTCAGCGAGCGCTTGGTAAGTCTGGCCACTCGCCTCCATCCGAGCAGGAGTCCGCCTTTCGACAGGCTTCTCGTTCGTCGGCCACTCGTCGGGAACGCCGGAAGGAAAACTTGTCCAGTCAAGTCAAGTCAAGTCGACGAAACAGAAACGATGGCATCCTAAATTAGGTTCAAAGACACCGTGGGGAGCCGAGACACACACACGCGGGACACACACGGGACACACGGGCGCACACGGGCACACGGATCACACAGACGAACCTCACAACCATCCAAACCCACCACCACACAACCCGCACGCGCGCACGACAGCGCCTCAGCGCGAAGACCGAAACCTATTAGGTTGTCTGTTGTTTATGAAGTGACTTGACTTGACTTGACTAAAACTTGACTGGGCCGTAGGCGGACTTGTGAATTGGTGTAGATTGGAGTTGTGTGTGAGGAGGCAGGAGGAGGCAGCAGAATACTGACGACGAGTCGATTGGAGGTGTGGTTTGGTGTCGTGAGGAGGCGCCTACATGTAAAGTACAACACGCCGACGACGGCAGCGCACATACGTGGCGAGGGGGGTGCCCAGACAAACCAAGCGTGGCGGATGGTAACCGACGAGTGTTGGGGCTGATGAAAGTCATCAGTCAACGCTCAGTCGCTCAGACCTCAGAGCTCGCAGTGAGCCAGTGACCGTCACGCCCCCGTTCCCGTCCGGTTGCGCATCGGCACTTCGCTCGCCATCGCTCGATCGCGTGTTTCGAGATTCGACGTCTTTCGGTCGTCCACGACGAACAACGCGGTATTTTCGCACCAAAAAAGGTCAGAGAAGTCAGAAGAGAGATCTTCCGCGTACACGAATCGATACTCTCTATTGCTGACCCCTCGGTGGAGCTCCTGTGCCACCGACGCGACCACGAGCGATACCAGGCCAAACACGTCGGTCCGTCTCAGCGCATGATGCGTTCCGCAGCCGGCGGCCCGCCCTCTCGCTGCATGTGTGCACACGTTTCCGTTGAGCGTTGAGCCTCCCATGCCGCATGTTGCACGAACACCCCCCTCCCCCTCCGCCTCGGCTCGAGTTCTCCTCACGCGCCCACATACTTGAGTGTGATCTCCATGCACTCCTCATTCTTGTCCTCCTCGTTGTTGACGAAGACGAGCACGCGCGTGTGCCCGTCGCTCACCCCCCCGCTCGGCAGCGGCGAGAAGTGCAGCCCAATGTACTTGGCCTCCTGCGACGGGATCGAGAGCGAGGGGGCCGAGAAGGCGAGCAGGTGCGGCTTGTCCGTCGAGAAGTGGAAGGTTGCGTCGTACGCGTAAGGGTTGGAGAGGGCCACCTTCTTACGGGCACCGAGCGCCGCAGGCACTTGCAGCTCGAAGGCCTTGGTAATCGCGGGCTGCCGGTTGACGGCGCACACGAGCCATGACGCGAGCAGAGCCCGTCGCGACAGGTCGACCGCATGCACCACGTACTGGCGTCGGCCGGCGACATGAGGGCGGAGGGCGAGCGTCACCTCCGTCAGACCACCCGTGAGTGCAAACGGTGCATTCGGCGAGAGCTTGAGCTCGGCAGGCGCGGATGAGAAGCACTGGACGAGCCCCCGCGAGCCGCTGCCGCCGTTGCCACCGTCGCCACGGAGCATCGCCTTGGCGATCGATGACTGCCCCATGAGTGCGTGGACGTCGACGCGCTGCAGCGCATGCACGATCAGCTCCCACGTCTCTAGGATGGTATGCATCCACACGTCCGCATACACGAGCACGAGGAAGCGCGTGACCGTGGGCGACGAGCCGCATTTGAACTTGATCGACACTTCTAACGGCTGTGAGGCCGACCGTTGCTCGTGCACGCCGCACACCACATTGGGATCGGAGGAGCGCACCCAGACGGGAGGTGGCGCGCCGCCGCCCGCCGACGCTGCTGGGCCGCCCGCAACGCCGGCGACGGCAGCCGCGCTGAAGCCGTGGACGGTGGGGCCGGTGGGGGGAGGCGCGCCGGTGAGGCCGCCGTGCTGTGCGGGCAAGTGGTGCGGGAGCGCGGACGACGCATGCCAGCGCACGGAGGCCATCCGGATCGTCGTCTTGAGGAACTCGTGCTCCGATTGGTGGAAGCGGAACGTCTGATCGACCACGTACGGCTGCGGGCGCACGCGCAGCTCGAGGGCGCCTACCGTCTCCGACTGCACATTGAGCACGCGCACGATGAGCGTGCGCTTGCCCAGGGGCTGTGCCGCCACCTCCGCCGGGCTGAGCGCCGCCGCAGCCACCACACGCCGCCCACGCGTGGGCGAAGTCGCCTCGGCCTCGGCGGCGGCGGCGGCGGCGGGCGCGCCGTGCAGCGCCACTTGGCCGTGCTGCCATCCCTGGTACTTGATGGGGATGTATACGAGCTCATGCGCTTGCAGCCAGAGCTGTCGGCCGTGGAGCAGCAGGTTCTCCTCCGAGGGCGTCGAGAGCCCATGGATCGCCTTCAGCGCTCGCCACTCATCCACCGCGGTCACAAGGCTCAGGTGGCCCAGCGCATCGTCCCAGTCGATGGTGAATGCATGCGGCTCGGCGTATGGGTTGCGGAAGGGGAGCTCGACGAGCTCGGCAGAGCCGTACGACGGGTACACGTATCTCGTGAGCGACGCCTGGTCCTGCAGCAGCAGCCGCAGCCGCTCCTCGCGGTGCTTGGCACGATACGCCTCGGCCGCTTTGAGAGATCGCTGCTGCAGCTGCAGTCGCGCACGTGAGAAGGAATGCTCGTCACTCAACCCAAGCTCAAGGGAACGCGCGACCGAGCCCGCGCCCCCCGCGCCCAGCCCCTCGGCTGCCGCGCCTGCCAACCTGCCCGCGAGCCCGAGAGACGTGAAGCCATCTGCCGAGCGCGAGAGAGGCTGGCCGGCGCCGCCGAGCGCGCCGCCGCCGCCCACCCCTGGGTCTGGGGCCACACGCCCGCCAGTCGAGCGCAGCCACTCGCGCTGCTTCTGGCGACGTAGCTGGCGCCGGTAGAGGGAAGCTTCCTCAGCGGCGGTGGGCTCGCGCGTCTTGGGCACGTTGGCGGGCACGTTCGGGTCGGACGCGTCCGTGAGCGCGCGCGTGCGAACCTTTTGCTTGGGCGCGGCCCCAACCTCAGCCGCGGCCGCGAGGGCTCGCGAGGGCTGTCCGGGGTGGAGCGGCTGATCGGGCGACGAGCCCGACGAGGCGCCCTGCACGGGGCAGCTCAGGCGCGCGATCACGAGCTTGAGCTTGCCACGACGGCGCGGCTCGACGACCGCCGCCACGTCAGCCGACGGCGCCAAGTCGATCGAAGTGAGCGCCGTGTCGAGCACATCGACCGACAGGTACTCTTTGGTGACGGAGGCGGGCCCCACTCGCTCGGTGCCCTTTTTGAGCAGCGCCGCGAGCGGCACGCGTGCCGTGCCGATCTGTAGCAGCGACGCGCCATCCCACACGTCGATGGCGACCGCTTTGTTCTGCAGGTAGCTCTGCAGTCGCTGGGTCTGCACCGCGGCGAAGGCCTCGCCGTCGGCGCGCGACGCAACTGCCGCCTGTGCGGCCGAACGCGCGGCCGCATCACCAGTGCCAGAGCGCGGCGCCTCAGTCTCGGCGGCGGGCGGCTGCACCAGGAAGCGTTCGACGAGCCCGGGGCCCTCGCGGGCAAGCCCCGCGTCCGCTGCGACCAGCATCAGGTCGCGCTCCTTGGCGGCCTTGGCGGTGGCGGCGCCGGCGCCCTCGGCGGCCTCGGCACGCGGCGCGGCGGCGGCCTGCGCGCGCTCGGCTTTCTGGAGCGCTAAGATGGGCGCGAGCGCCTTGACGGAGACGGTGAGCGTGCCGACGAAGCCGCCGGTGCCCGACATGGGCACTCCCGCGTCGATCGCATCCACATTGTCGGTGAGCAGCTGCTGAAGGTCGATCGTACCCGAGGCCACGTCGGTCATCGCGCTCTGCGCGTCGCGCGTGCGCCCGCCCGACGCGCCCGCGCGCGACGCCGAAGCCGCGCGCCCCCCCGAGGGCGCCTTGAGGGTGAACGTGATCACCGCGTCGCGCCCAGGCTCATTGGTCTTGAGGGCCTTGAGAAGCGCCACAGCCGCGGCCGAGGCGGGCGGCACCTCAAGCGAGTGTGAGAAGCCAAAGTCGACGCGCCGACCGCGTTTGGTCGCGTAGGGCGTGCGAATGGGAGCGCTCGCCAAGGGCGGCGCACCCGCCGCGTCGGCAGGCAGCGGGTGCACGCCCGCAATCTCGATCTCGAGGAGCAGCTGCTGGTACGGTGCGTCGCGCCCGTCCTGGGAGAGGGAGAGGTCGCGCACCTCGAGCACGAGGGCGTCTGGACGCGCGCCGCCCTCGCCGCCCGTCGGGCTGGAGCCGCGTGGCCGGCGGCCAGAAGAGGAGCTCACGGCGTCGGCTGGGGCCGATGCGGCGCCGGCCGCGTGCGCGGTCGCCTCGTCCGCGGTGAGGAGCATCGCGCGTGGCGTGGTGCGCGGCGCAAAATGGTAGAGCTGGAACGAGAGGTAGATCGACTCGGGCGGGGGGCTCTCGCCGCTCGCCGAGAAGCAGACGAACTGCACGAGCAGATTGTGCGCCATGTTGGGCGCCCACTCGGCGGCGTCTTCGACGACGGGCACGCCCGCCTGGGCTGCGGCCGCGCCATCGAGCGCCGTGCGCCCGAGGTGCATTGACGCCTTCCACAGCATGGCACGATCGGCGCGATCGGCGGCCGAGCCGGTGGGCATCGTCGAGATCACCCGGGCCTCGTGATAACCTCCACCGCCCGCCGCCACGAGCTCGGCCATCGCCTGCTCAGCCGACGAGCGCACGAGCGCGCGCGAAGGGGCCGTGCCCGGCTCCACCGGACGGCCCTCTGCCGCCGGCTTGGCGCCCCTTGCGGCGAGCTCGGCCTTGGCGGCGGCGGCGCGGTCGACGGGCGGGGCGGTGACAGCGCGGATGGCGGCGAGGGCGTGCACGGTCACAGAGATCTCCGCGAGCTCCGTACGGTCGGGCGCAAAGAGCGGCAGTGCGCTGCGCACGACGTCGGCGCCGCTCGACCACAGGCCGCGCAGAGGCAGCTGCGCCTCGGCGAGCGGCTCCCCCACCGTGCCTTGGGTGCTCGCGATGCCGTAGAGCACATACGTGAGCGTGGAGGCTGCCTCGGAGCGCTCGGGCTGCAGCGCCGTCTGCAGCCGTGTGGTGCCCGCAGCGCTTGGGAGCAGCTCGAGCGACTCGGCGTAGTCGATGGACACGCTGCTCGGCGCCTCCCCCTTCGCAGGCTCCCGAGGACGCGCGACACGGTTCGTGCGCAGCGGGTATGTGGTAACGAGTGGACGCAGCTGCAGCCAGAACTGGTCAAAGTGCGCGGGCACCGGCCCGACTAGCTTGAGCGAGTGCACGTGCAGGTCGATCCGGCCGAGAGGCTTCGAGTGGCGCTGGATGGCCGCGATCTCTCGCCAGCCGCGGTACGCCTGTCGCTCGAGCGACTGCATCTTCGCAAAGTGGTGCGACGATGCGCGCCTCTCCTGCGCAATCTCCTTCGCGCTCGGCTCGGGCTCCTTGTCCTTGTCATCGCGATCACGGCGGGGCTTGTCGTCGTCTCTGTCGCGCTCACGCTCCTCGTCCCTATCCTTGTCGCGCTTCGGACTGACCCTATCCTTGTCGCGGTCTCTCTCGTCGTCCTTGTCGCGCTTCGGGCTGTCGCGCTTGTCCTTGTCGCGCTCGCGCTCCCTGTCACGCCGATCACGATCCTTGTCGTCACGATCCTTGTCACGCCGATCGCGATCCTTGTCGTCACGCTCCCGGTCGGCCTTGGCCTTCTCGCGCCGGTCTGCCTCCTTATCGCGCTTGGGCGAGTCGCGCTTGCCCTCGTCGCGCCGGTCCCGCTCCTTGTCCCTATCCTTGTCGCGGTCCCGCTCGACGTCCCTTTCCTTATCGCGCTTCGGACTGTCCCTGCCCTTGTCACGCTCCTGGTCCCGGCCACGATCCTTGTCACGCCGATCGCGATCCTTGTCGTCACGATCCTTGTCACGCCGGTCGCGATCCTTGTCGTCACGCTCCGGACGTTGCTCGGGCTCGGGCTCAGGCGTGGTGAAGGCGAGGTTAAAGGCCTGCTCGGCCGCGGCCACCTCCTGCGCCTGCTTGGCGCTAGCGCCCTCGGCGAGCTTCGTGGCGAGCGCGGTCGCGTCGTCGGCCTCCTGGCTGTCAAGCTCCTTGCGCATGGAGTCGATCTCCTTGGGAACCGACACCTCCAACTCGAGCGTGGGTGCGGCCGCGGGGAGCGCCGTCTTGAGCGCCGAGCCGCCGTCGGGGAGCTTCTCGAGGGAGAGAGGGCAGGGCTTGCCATTGCAGCCGAAGGCCATCTGCACGCGCAGCCGCTGCGGGAAGTTCGGTGGGCGCGTCGGCTCCGGCGTGAGCACCGCACAGCCCCACGCCACGCTGATCCAGCGCCTCGGCCCGCGGTTGGGTGTCGTCACCTCCGTCTGCAGCTCGAAGACCAGAGCCACGCTTGCATGCAACACGAAGCCCTCGAGCACCGCCGACGAGCTCGCCTGCGCGCGCAGCATCACCGTACCCGCCGGAGCGCCCGCTGGCGCGCGCGCGCTGCTGTCCGTCTCGAGGCTGATCACCTTCGGCGCCACAAGAGAGCCCGGAGGCGCGCCCGGAGTACGACCGTCGGCGGAGCTGACGGGTGGCCCCTCGCGTGAGTCCAGCACGCTTTTGGGCGCGAGCAGCGCATGCGACGAGTGAAGCCCCACGAGCAGCCGGCGCTGGCCCGTGGTCAGCCCCGACGAGGGCACGGGCGTCGGCTTGGCGCCGCCGCGCGGTGGCGGCAGCATGGCCGCATAGGCCGCCTTGGCCGTCTCCGACTCGAGCGCCGTTCCGAGCGCGAGGCGCACCGACGCTGCGGTGAGCCGGCACGCGGTCTGGAGCGAGCGCGTCTCGGGCTTGGCGAAGGGCGAGAGGATGAGTCGGCCGTCGCGCCCGGGCTCGCGCGAGGGGAGCAGACCAGGCCACGCCTCCTCGGCGGTGGTGAAGACATCCACAGGCAACGCGTGCAGCAGCGGGCGCATCTGGCGGTGCCCCCTGAGCGCATAGCTCAGCTGCGCCTGCGAGGGCTTGAGGAAGCGGTTTCGCCTGTACGGAGGGCTGAGCTCGGGCTGCAGGAGTGCGAGAGGCGTGCCCGAATAGAACTCGACGCGCGATGTTTCACGCCCGCTGTCACGCCCGCTGTCGGCCACGTCCTTGAGCGCCCCCAGACCGCTGGACGTGCGGTCGAAGACTTCGAGGATGGCCCAACCGACAGCATGCTCCGAGGGCGGCGACTTCTCGACGATGAGCGTTTGCTCGAGCACGAGCACACACCGGCCGCCCGTCTGCGCCGAGTGGAAGTAGAGCTCGATGTCGTGGTCGACGTCGATGACGGAGCGGCTCTCGCGCAGTGGCACGCTCGACCCTTCCCAAGTGCGTCCGAAGAAGCGCCGATCGGTCGTGTCGAAGAGCGAGGCCGAGATGCGGTGCGAGATGCGCGCGCCCGCATTGTCGGCCTCGCGCGACACGCGCTCGGGCACGCGCAGCGAGCTCACGCCGCGAAGCGTCAGCCGATACGGCACAGTGTCGCGCTTGGGCGGCGGTCTCCCTGATTTGGGATCGTACCCTGGTGGACCGGGCGAGGGCACGATGACGTTCGAGCGCATCAGCCGCTCCCACTTCTCGGCAGCCGCCTGATTCGAGGCGTCCGCGTCGCGCGGCGTCCCGCCGCCAACCGCGGGCGAGGCCGAGCGGCCGCGGTCGCCCTCGTCGCGCCCGCGATCGTCGTCCCGGCCGCCGCCGCGATCGCCATAGTCGCGCCCACGATCGCCGCCGCGATCGCCATAGTCGCGCCCACGATCGCCGCCGCGATCGCCATAGTCGCGCCCGACGCCGCGGTCCCGGTCGTCGCGAGGATCGTCGCCGTACCGCCGATCGGCGTCTCGTCCACTGCCGCGGCCGGGGCTGCGTGTATCATAAGGGTCGCGCGAGCTGCCTCGATCGTCGCGCCCGCCGCCGCCACGGTCGTCGCGGCCACGGTCGTCGCGGCCACGGTCGTCGCGGCCACGGTCGTCGCGGCCACGGTCATCGCGCCCGCCGCGGTCGAAGTCCTGGACGCGCTCCGGGCGGCCGCTGCTGCCCTGGCGACTGAAGTCGTCGCGCCCACGGTCGTCGCGCCCGCCTCTGTCGCCTCTGTCACGATCGTAGGCACTGTCGCGGCCTCCGCGATCGTACGGGTCGCGCGAGCTGCCGCGGTCGTCACGGCCGCCGCTGCGCATGTCGTCGCGGCCGCTCCGGCTGTCGACCTCCTGGATCCTGTCGAGGCGCCCGCTGCTGCCCTCACGCGAAAACGACGAGCGCTGCCCTCCCGATGGCGAGGACGGGCGTGCGGCGTCGCGGCCGGCTGAGGAGCTGAACCTGTCTGCGGTGATCGAGGAACCTGGCCCTGGCGTCGACTTGGCCGGATCATAGCTGGACCTCGTGCTGCTGCTGAGTGAGGAGCCTGGGCCCGGCTGGGACTTGGCTGGGTCTGAGGAGCTGAACCTGTCGGCGGTGATCGAGGAACCTGGCCCTGGCGTCGACTTGGCCGGATCATAGCTGGACCTCGTGCTGCTGCTGAGAGAGGAGCTCGGCCCGCCGTACTTGTCGTCGCCGTACCGAGCAGATGAACTCAGGCTCGATCCAGGGCCCGGCTGAGATTTAGCGGGTGCATAGCTGGATTTGGCGTCGTAGCTGGACCTCGGCACGCTGGAGCCAGCGGTGACTGATGACCCGGGAGCCGGCCGGCTCGCAGCCGGATCGAAGCGGCTGCCCGAGGCGGAGGATCCGCGTTCGAGCAGATTGGGCGGCCGCTGGTTGGCGGCCGAGTCGGGACGCTTGAAGCCAGGCGTCTGATAGCTCATCGCCGAGACGGAGACAGACAGTACCTCCCGCTACAGTCCTCACCCGTCTTGGGGGCAGGGCGCGAGCGTCACAAACTAGAAAACGCGTCGTTGTGGTCTACCGAACGCTGCGCAATCACCTACAATACACCCTCAATCTGCCTGAGCGTGCCTGCGATCTGTGTTTCTCCTGAGATTATACCCCCTCGACTGCATGAACCGACATGCACATGCACATGTGACATAATATGAGGAGCGCGCACCGGCGGCGCCGCACAGAGCGCGCGGTGCGAATAGAGATGGCATCATCGGCGAACCGAGCTTAACTTGAGTACTTTGACCAGCTGCTGTTGTGGACCTCTTGCATGAAGCTCCCAGCCGATCAGCCTGCCAGCGGGACTGCCTATGTGAAGCGTCACAGCAGCTTGCGGAGCGCCTCAAAAGCGGCATTCAGCTCGTACACGGTCGGGACGCCCTTTTGGTCCAGGGACTCGTCGCGCACGTCGGGATGCAGCACGCGCGAACGCTCACGGAAGGCCTTGCGCAGGCGTTTCTCATCGAGATCTGGGGCGTCGAGCAGCGACAGACCGAGCAACTTCAAGTCGGGCTCGAAGAGTTTGATGCGGTAGAGCTTCTCCTCGCGCGCCGCCTGTTCGCGCACCTTCTCCTTCTCCGCGTCGAGGCCGAAGGCGCCAAACAGCCCCTCAAGCACCGCATCCTTGGCCGTGTCCGTCAGCTTCCGCGGCCGCCTCGACTTAAGCGCCTCCTCCGCCTCCGCTCGCTTCCGCCGCAGCTCGGCGTCGATCTCCGCGGGCGAGGCGAGCGCTCTCCCCGGAGCCCCATCCGCCGCCTCGGCCGCTGCCGCCTCGGCCGCTGCCGCCTCGGCCGCAGCCCGCCTCGCGTCCTTGGCCGCTGCTGCACCCTGAGCCGCCGCTGCGTCCGCCACAACCTTCGCCTTCGCCGCTGCGTCCGAAGCCGTCGCCGCGTCGGAGCCGGATCGTCCGCCGGCTTTCGCCGCTTCCTTCTCCTCCCGCGCCTTTTTCGACTCCCCAAACAAGGTCGCGAACAAGGCGTCGACGGCCACCGCGCCGACAGCACCGCCTACAGCCACCCCGGCGAGGGTAGCCGCCTCGATCGGATTGTCGCGCTCCCATTGCTTGACGGCATCCTCTGCAACTGCGGCCTGTATCTTTGCCGCGCGCACGGCCTCCGCGCATGCCTCTTCCGCTGCGGCCTTGGTATCCGCCACCTCCTGCGCGGCATCTTGCTCGGCCGCAGCCTCATCTGCCACCGCTATCGCGGCTCGAACTTTATCCATCGCTGCATCCCATACTGCAGCCTTCGTCTCGACAAGTGCCTCTGCAGCCTCCCTTGCCCGACGCGCCTCGACAAATGCCTGCTGCGCGGCCAACACCTTCGCTTCCGCCAGCTTCTTTTTCTCATTGACTTCGATGCCAAAGATGCCGCCAGTCTGCCATTTTACTGGCGCCACCCTGTATCCTGCGCGGAGGTGGATCCGCGGCCGTGCTGATGGCATGTTCCAGGCCTGTGCTCCTGCGAGCCAGACAAAACAGAGCATGGCGTTCGGCATCATAATGTCGGCAGCCAGCGCCCTACCTCCTACCTCGGCCGCACAGGGACTCCACCCCTTACGGACGCCACCTTCGCGCTTCGTTCGAAGCGTCGCGCGAAAGTGTGTCGGCGCGCGCGCGCGCGCACGGCGCACAGCGCCGCAGGGCGTCGTGGTGAGCGTTCCGACGGGTGTCAGGCCTGCGCGTTGAGTTGAACTGCGAAGGAATTTCCGAACCTGGAACAGACCTGGAATCCTGTGTGTCGCCGTCCGCGCCTGGCCTGTCCTGCATGTTGCGTCGCGCGTTCACGACGCTGAGAACCCGGGACCATTCAGGCAATTTGTACCTCGCCGGCATGGTGGGGTCGGCTGCCGGTGCTGGAGGCTTGTACTGGGCCTCGGAGCGGGACCGCCAGCGACGTGCGGACCTGATGCGAGAGTTCGAAGGCCGGCTGGCGGCAGCGCGCGTGCAAGCACGGGAGGAAACCGTGGTTCGGAAGGCCGCGCTGGAGGGCAAACAAACTCTTTGGACTGGCAAACTTCTTGCCGTCGACCATCGCTTACAGGGGCATTTGATGCTGCGCGGCTGCCGCGTTGGCCAGGTCATTGATATTCTCGAGGAGGGTGTTGGCCAGGACGGCCGATATCTCACCTGCATCGATCGCAACACGGGAGCAGTTGGCATGCACCTCAGCGAGTGGGTCGAGCGGCAGTAGATCTCTTGTCTGCATCTCCACAGGGCTGTGCTGGGAAACTTCCCGCCGGTCCGTGCATTTGGAGCTCCGCTCTCTGAGTCGTGAGCGAGCTGAGAGCTCTCGTCTGTGTGGCCACGCACGGTCTAGCGTCGGTGTGACGTAAAATGACGCTTCGAGTTTGATAACCACCTACTCCTATAGCTGAGTCCACCGTGGAATGTGCCGAGTAAACAATTCTACATGCGCTGCACCACGCAAGTCGACGTCCGCCCGTAATTAATATTACAAGGCCGTGTCTGAGACGGCGAGCTGTCCGTATACTGTACACGCACACGACATACACCTTACACGCTCCACAGTGTGCGTGTGGTTGCGGAAGATAGCGCGCGCTGCCCGCGCTCTTCGTCAGCACAGCTGGATGCGATGGAAAGCCCACTGCATCGCCAACGACGAGAAAACGGGAATTGTCAAGTTGTCGTTCAGGTTGAAGGGCTCGTAGAGCTCCGTGAGCGTCGCCGTGAGGGCGCCAAAGAAGACAGGATATTCTCGCAATCGGATGGGGCCGAACGTGGCGAAGCCCACAGCACAGCACACGCTGAACATGGCGAGCGATCCTTCGAGGCTCTTCTTGCCGGCACGCCCTAGCTTGAGGATTCCAAATGAGTCGCCACCAAAGCTCACCCCCATGATGGCGGCCGTCATGTCCCCGAGGACGAGGAAGAGGATGCTGGCCATGGCTATAGATGGCGGCGAGAGCGCTGCGAAAAGGGGCACGCATGCGTGTCACCGTGTCAAGAAAGGCGTGGACGGACCGCGGGATAAGGACCGGGTCGCGTGCCGCGCACCGATGGAGATCGTGCAGCCGAGGCTGAAGTAGGATCCGCCCGTCAGGTGCGTATACTCGTGCTTGCGCAAGATGGATCGCAGCGGCCAGTTGCGCTGAACGCCCGGTATGTATATCCTCGAAAAGTCGCAACAGATACCGACAACAGTGATCGCGATGCAGATTCGAGTGCAATCATGATTTGTGAATCCATTTCGGAGCAGGAGCGCTTGGGTTAGCGGAACGAGCAGGCCGGCGATGTGGAACGCTTTGCGCTCGACCTCCTGGACGGCACGCGCAACCTTCTTCAGCGAGACACCCAGTTTCGACATGAGCTTCTTAGGATCCACGTGCTGCTTGTAGATGAACATGATCGAAAGCATCAGCACGCACACCGCCGCAAGAACGTTCAAGATATACTCTTGGGATGGCTTCTGGTGTTCGAGCAGCGTCGGTTGCGCAGACATTCGATTGCTGACGTTCCGCAAGGACCGGCCGAGGCTCGACGCCATCAGCGACCACAGATGCGCATGTGAAGACATCCTTTGTACGAGGTGTTATATGTCTTTCATAGGAACCTATTTTTAGAGCGCAAAGCGCAATTGTGCTCGGGAATGGTAAACCCTCGAAATCACGCTCCGTTCATTTGCCGAATCTATGGTAGGGCACGCAGGATTAGGAGTAAATATTAGATGGTGTCAATTGGATGGTGGTGAACTGCCTTTGGGGAACCGCTCTGTGTTCCCCGCCTATGATGGTATGAAAATGGTTGCGACTTGCGCCCTCTTAAGCGCATGCCGCATCTATCAAAAGCTGTAACTCCCGCAGTCGAGCGTAGTAAGCCCTACTCTAGCTACGTGCGAGGATCCCACAGCAGGCCATTGCGCTGCGCGAGCGCGCACAGTTGGAGCTGAAAGCTCGGATTCTGCAAAATGGAAGGCCTCGCCGCCGAGCACTCTGCGAAGAGCTCGAGCAAATTGCGACGGTCGCGCATCATGAGGTAGGCGACAACTATTGTCGCGGACCGATTGACGCCCGCCATACAATGCACGAGCACCGCGCCGCCGACGGCGTGCGCGCTTGTAATAAACTCACTGGCTGGCTTGAGGAAGGTATCAAGCAGTGGGAAGTGTTGGTCGTCGTGTGCTGACAGTTGTAGGTAAGCGATGCCGCGGGCCTTGTAGTCATCGACCGGATCACGGCACACGCTCGGTGCAAGGTTGAGCACGGCGCGCACACCGAGTCGATCGAACATGCCGAGGTTGGCGGCGTGCGCACCGCTGCCCACAAAAATCGGTGGCTCGCCTGGCATGCGGGATGGCTCGTCCGTGCCTGAGGGGACCCTCCCTCGCGCCCTAGCCAGGTCTATCGCCGCGGACACCGATGGGCGCAGTTCCTGAAGCAGCACACGGCCTGCTGTGGGAGTGAGCTGCAGGCATGATGGCGCAGCGATCTCAGAACTGTTGGACCATGCCGGCGTGGGTGGAGCTGCCGATGGCGGCGGCGATGGTGCGTTCTTAGCAGCGCGTGCCGCACATATTGGTGCGTGCCTCGAGAGTACCGACGGCGCAAACAGGCGGGAGCACGTGCTGCATGCGACGCGCTCGAGGTTTTCTGCCATCTCGCGGTTCCCCGTGAGCGTGAGAGCCTTCAAGGAGCCATCCGTAACAGAACCCACCATTGCGGACGGCGCCATTACGGCGCTCAATCAGGCTCTAACCGTCGATAACGTATCAGAGCAGGTCCTCCAGCGAACCGGACCGGGCAGACGTGCCCCCGCCGCCCCCGGCGCCCAGCCGGCCGTATTCCACCGGGCTCCGGGGCCTCTACTTGATTTGAACATTTGATCCAAAGGGGTACATTGTACAGGGGGAGGTATTCTCAAGGGTATTCTTTCTGGATTCACACACTATCCCCACCACCTGATTTTGAACTCAGTGTTGTACCCGGTTCGGCGGTTCATGAACAAGTCGTCATGCCGGTTCTGTTAAATCTTAAAAGACACTCAAGACTCATCACTCTTTTTGTCACAGTTTGCGGTCAGACGCTGCTTTTGCACCGGCACAGTCGAGTCCGAATTACCAGTATCAGTAAGAGACTATCTAGTGTATACTCGACGTTGGTTGCGTCATTTGGAGCATGAACTCTTTCATGATTCTGAGAGGCGAGCCAGCATTTTCAGCTGTCCTTCTTCTTGCGCCGCCTCGGCGACAAGGCTGGACTCCGGAGACGATCGACAACGTCAAGCTCAAGATCCTCGGCAGGGAGGGCATCCCGCCTGACGAGCAGCGCCTGATCTTCGCGGGCTCGCAGCTCGAGGACGGCCGCACCCTCTCGGACAACGAGTCTACAGTGCACATTGTGCTCCGCCTGCGCGGCGGCGGCGATGTCCTTCGACGGAGCTCTGCGCCCGCTGTCGTCCTGTTTGGGCACCAAGCCGGCGGCCGCAAAAACTCCCCGCTTGGCCGCAGCCTCAGCGTCGAGCTTGCCTTGGTGCACCCACTTGTCCCACTTCTCTCGACTCGGCAGCCTGATGAGGTCGCTCGCACCACCGAGGAGGCGCTCTGGTGCAATGGAGGCTCGCTTCGAGGGGAACACGGACACACGGATGACGTTCCGTGCTGTGGCCTGCCGCCGTGGCCGACAGGCGAGCACGCCGTCGATGACCAACGCTCGCCCGATTCGCCCGGGCAATCGCAGGATGGGCAGCGTGCGCATCGAGCAGGTGCACGCGTGGCAGATGGCCTTGGCAGATTCAAAGCGATTCACCCACACGGCTCGTCCAAATCGCGGCCAGATCTCGGAGCACCCTATGTACATGCGACCGCCCGCGAGCTTGATGAGCGTCGCGTCCTCCGCCGGCGCAAGCTGCGGCAGATAGCCGTGGCGGATCATCTCGGACGAGGAGAAGAAGTATGCTCTGAGCCATCGAGTGCCGCCCAGAGCTCGCAGGGTCTCAACCGCTCGCCAGTGATCCTCGGCGGTGATGCCCATGACGATGGACGCTGCGGGAGCATAGCCGCCGCTGATGCCCGCCGCAACAACGCTGGAGCAATCATAATGATCGAGCACCCACTCGGCCACCCCGATGTGATAGGGAAGCAGCAGGCCGCTCGAGTCAAACCACAGCACGACCGCTTTGTCGTCAAGCGGTGGGCCTGCATCCGTGAAGAAGCAGTCGAGGACGGTGTGCACGAGGCGCAGCACCTTCGTGCCAAACCAAAGGCCGATGTCGAGAACGCAGCGGTCGAGCCAAAGGACGACGGCAAGCAGGTAGCGGCCGATCGCGGCGAGTAAGCTCCTTGTCGTGGACATGTCGACCCGCGCAAGCACACACTAGTCAATGTGCCCGACGTTTGATGGTGAGGGAATCGCTCGAAGGCTCGCGTGTATGCACATCACCCACGCGCGTTGGATGCCGTGCGCGACGGGAAAGTCAAGTCAAGTCAAGACATGCAGTCAAGAAGTCAAGTCCGGAACACGTGGCTACAAGTAAAGACGTGTGTCCCGTGTGTGTCCCGGCTCCCCCCGGTGTCTTTTTACAAGTAAAGACGAGACTTCCCTTTGGTTGCAAAGACTTGCCCGTTTGCGTAGGAATCCTATCGGGGTACTTCGGCTGGGGAGGGCAAGCGCTTGTTGCTCGGGGGCGTTCCGATCAGCTCATCAGCACAGTACGTCTTCACACACATCGCTTTTGGTCCTTTTGACGGAACGCGGAGGTCAACCTTAATTCGCGCAATGTCGGGAGGCTTCATCACACGCACGAGCTGAAACGATGGCGCTTGTCCCCTCCCTCTCTGCTATCGGCCTCCTGGTCACGCCGATAGCGCACATCGCACCACCGCTGCCCGAACCTGCCTGCATGGTCGCGTCGCGGCTGGTCGTTTCCAGCACCGCAAAACCAATTGCTTTGCCCACGTCCGACCTGTTCGGGTTCGGCAGTGCCAACATGTTGGCGGCAGAGCTGTTCGGGTTCGGCAAGGAGTTCACGGGCTACAAAAATCCGAAGACTGCCGAGCGTGAAGACATAGTTGAGATCCCACCGCCAAAGACGGACTTCAAGGAGAAGTACAGCTTGTCGCCCAAAGTCGAGATCGACCTGTCAAAATACTTTGATGTCGAGACGGACGCGGAGAAGGCCGCAAAGGAGAAGGTGGCTGCAATGGAAAGGAAAAAGGCTGAGGCGTTCGCACGCGAAAACTTGGCGGCTGAGGAGGCGAAGGCTAAGGTCGCGATGGTTGAGAAGCTCGAAAAGTCTAGCGCGGCTCGAGAGGCGAGGCGCCTCAAGGAGGAGCAGCAGGCCGCCAAGGAAGAGGCTAAGGCCAACGCAGCCGCGGAGCGCGAGGCTGCCAAGGTGGCGGCCAAGGCGGCAAAAGCCGAGGAAGCCGCGGCCAAGAAGGAGACCGAACCGTCATTCTCGGCACCTTCGCTCTCGATGCCCCAAATCGCGATGCCTTCGATGCCAAAGTTCGGTGCGCCCGCGATGCCAAAGTTCGATGCGCCCACGTTCTCGATGCCCAAGATGGAAATGACAAAGGTCGAAATGCCCAAGCTCGAGGTGCCTACATTGGAGCTTTCCGCGCCTGCGGCGCCTATGCCGCCGCCCGCGCCCGTTGCGCCAACGCCGTCGCCACCGCCGCCCATTGCGTACCAGCCCGCCGCCCCTGCACAGCCAAAGCTCGATGCGAGTGCGCTCACGGGCAAATCGTCCTCGGAACTCGAGGCGGACGCGGCTGAGGCCGTGCGCGCTGGCCGCGCCGAGAGCGACCGCCTGCAGTCGAATGGCGCTGCTGAGAAGGCGGCTGTTCTCCAAGCAGCACAATTGGAAGCGTCCAAGGTGCGCTCTGAGGCCAAGGCCAAGGCAGACGGCATCACAGGCGCAGCGGACGCTCTCGTCGCCGAGGCCAAGCGTGGTCTGACCGAGGCGAGTCGCGTCAAGGCGGGCTACAGTACGAGGCTCGACACGCTGCAGGCCGATCAGGCTGCCAAACAGGTTGAGCTCGATCAGACGTTCTTTCTCAACTTTGGCAAGAAGGGCGAGCTAAAGGATGCCATCAACGCCCTCAAGAAGGAGGCCAAAGAGGTGAGCAAGCAGCTCGAAGGCGCGGCCAAGGTTGAGGGTAAGGCGCAGGACGCCTTTGACAAGCAGAGCGAGGCAACAGCCAAGCAAGCTGACGTGGCTGCCAAGGTAGTAGCCGACGCAGTCAAGCAATCCGAAAAGATCGAGGCCGATGCCGCCAAGAAGGCGGACAAGATTGTAAGCGACGCGCAAAAGGCGGCGGCGGCGGCAGTCAAGGAGGCGGACAAGGCCGCCGCCACCCTGCGCCGGGCCGCCGCGGTCGCGGCGAAGGCGGAGGCAAAGCTTGTCAGATGAAGCTGGCTGGTGGGTAGCGTGTGCCGCATGGTCGGCCTCGTGCGAGGACATTGGACTGTAGAACAGGATCCTCAAGGATAGCACAATGACGTTGCATGTAGCAAGAACACGTGTTCCGAGTCAAGGCAAAGGAGTAGCTCAGCATGGCAACGGCATGGACTTTGCATCGCATGGCATGAGGGATCAGGGATGAGGGAGTTGCATTGTGCGTTGTGTGGTTTGTGTGCGCGGTGTGTGCATCTGCGTCCAAGCATCGCCCACGGCGTCCTCTACGTCGACAGCGCCGGCTTTGCACCCCGGTTTACGCGACGAAGCGCGGACACCGACCGACGCCGCGACGCCAACCCGACCGAGATCCCTCGAAAAAAGCTGCGACCGACAACACACTCATACTTGCCGGCCTTTAGCCGGAGAACTTGCATCCCCACTGTGCCCCTCACACGGCATTTCGTGTTCGCTTCCATCGCCAACAGTGCTACTCGCGTCCATGTGAATCTCGAGCTCTCGGCCCTGTGCTCGCTGCATTCGCCCAAAGTTCCGGACCAACACCAGAAGCCGTAGGGCCTGTGCGCCATATCTTACGCACAGCACAATCACCTCAACTTCGACGTCCAGCGGTTTCGTCGGGCCGACCACGTGCAGGAAAATGGTTGAGATGCACAGCAACGTGACAAAGATGTCAAACACGTTCCATCCCTCGAGCAAGAAGTGGCGGCAACCGCCGGCTGCCAGTGCCCGTGTCATCACTTCGAGGACCATAAAGAGCGTCACTGCACCGTCAGCAAGCACGAAGATCCAAAATTTGACAGCGTGCCGTAACGGGTAGTCTTTTTCAAGGAGGACCCACACGAGAAGTAGCCCCGACAGAATGAGCGCTGAAGCGTACAGCGCAGCGTACACGCGAGAGTAATGGACACGATTTGCATAGATGCGAGCCCGCTCACTCCACGTCACGTGCACGCAAGTATCTTCATGGCTGCTTAAGGCTTCGTGCGAGTACGGGCCCGGCGATGGCATGATCGGCGTCCGGCGTCGCGGCGTCCGACCGATCGATTTCGTTTGGGGGCATGTCGGGGCGCATTCATAATGAATACCAGTCAAGTCAAGTCAAGTCAAGTCAAGTCAAGTGATTCAAAATGGCGGTCGCCTTTCCGCCGCCTTTGGTGCCCATCGCTGGCGCGAGCGATCGGGAGGGCAGATCTCGGCGCAACCGGCACCACTGGATAGCCCCGAGTCGGGGCGTCATCCCCATCTTCTTGATCTTGATCATCGCGGCGCACCGGGGCTTCAACATCGTGCCTTTTCAGGAAGTCTACAGTACGGCAATGCAACACGGCTCCAGGCCGACGACGGGAGCGATCGGGTGCCTGCGCGATGGCTGTTCCGACGGGCCAAGGTGTCGGTAGGGCCTTGCGACCGCCGGCGCCGCGCGTCGAGCACGCGCGGCCCTTCTTCGACGAGTTTTGGCGTTTTGGGCTTGACAAGGGCACGTCAATCGTTTTTGGCCAGGCAACAAGGGCGGCTGGCGCGGCGGCGGCAAGAGTGGTCGAGGGCGTTTTTGCGGTGCGCGCCACACACCCCGTCCTCCATATCTCACGCACGCGCGCGCTCGCGACATACAGGTGTGTCGTCTGCAGACGGGTGGCGGAAGCAGCAGAGGGAGGTGCCTGCAGGGTGTGACAGGCAGGGCGGCAACGGCGCGGGCGGCGGCAGTAGCGAGGCTCGACGAATGCTCGAGGGCGACGACTGGCGGCCGATGAGGCGAGCGGGAGTTGAGCTCTGAACTGCGCGAGGATGAGGGTTATCGGACTGCGCCTTCATTGCGCTGCAGCACGGGCCCTCTCCCTCGCGTCGGTCATCTCGGCGAGCGCGACGCGGCACCGACCGGCCTCGAGATCCTCGGTCGAGGCGCCTACGTCTCCCCCTCTTTCTCTCCCCCAATCCCCCATCTTATGCTTGACGCCACGGTCGATCTCGAGCCGATTTCCTCTTCGGCGTAAGAGTGGCGCTCATCGGCTCGAGATCGGCCCGTTACTTCTCACCTACTTGTTCTCCGAGGGCACGTATGTCAGCACTTATGACGTGTCACCTCTAGATGGACCCCCTCCGTCATCTCCGCCTACTCCCGTCCTCCCCTGCTGGCTTCCGGAGCACATTCGATAGGCTTCCGTATGGTTGTCTGTTGTTTATGTATAGACTTGACTTGACTTGACTTGAAAACACACAGCAAAGACACACAACAGTCCACAACACGTAAATAGCACAACTGTGAAGACAATACAGGACTACAAGCATCAAAATGAGACACATGCAGGCGGTCAGATCTGAGAAACAGCCTAAATAAGAGAAAGAGCGGCGAGACCCATGTATTCACAGCCAATGGTTATACGCCCTAGACACCGGACTTGCGTACATACATTCACACACCAAAACGCAATCACTGTCACACTGATTCAAATGCGCTCACCCGCACATAACCCGCACACACACTCGTTCAGTAGTGAGTCTCGCAATCAGAGTCAGCACATCCCAAGGGCACATCCCGGGTCAGTCAGCCCCGGGAGCCCGGGTCTGATACCGACATACCTTGAAACCCGCCATGCATAGCTCCCTTGGCCAAGCTCCCTAGCTGGCACGGTGGAGAATTCACGGACACACCATGAACACGTCATTGGAACACGTTTACAGAGCAAAACAAAGTTTAAATCACACGTCCGACGCCGACGCATTCACAGACAATTTCACACTGGATACCTCTCACACCGTGGCGTGTTGCTCGCACAGGGGGTGCGGCATGGACGCGAAGGGCCGCGTGGCGCCACCCGCGTGACCGTGACTGCGCTGTCGTGGTCGTGTCACGTGTGGTGGTGTGGATTGGTGTCGATCCTTTTTTTTTCGGAAAGCCTGTGTTTCTGTGTGAAGCAACTCGGCCGCCACTCTCAGACTCTTGGTGGTTCACGCAGGTTGATGGTTTCTAAAAGTGGCACAGAAACAGGCATCTCGTGCAAACCGTTTCGGGAGCACACGCGAGCGTTTCATGTTCGCGGCGCGCCGGCAGCACCACGATTGAAACTCTCCGTCTGAGCATGGCGGCAGCACTGCCTCTCGAGACGCGACCATCGTCGCGTAGGATCGCTGGTATGTTGCTGCCAAAGGACACAAGTGTTGCAGGTCCCGTTGAGTACGAAATGCCACCTCTGGAGACGATGATCAAAGAGCTGACTAGTGGCACCGAAGCTGCTCGTCAGACTGCGCTGGCATGGCTGGTCGATCTCATTGATGGTCTGCCCACAGCCGAGCTCCTTTCCGTGTGTGCGGAGCTTCGGGAGAGTGGTGCATGTGCAATGCTTGTAAAACTGCTTGCTGTGCCCGCGCTGCACGAGGATGCGCTACTCGTCCTTAGCAACATCGCTGCTGACGCTGTCGATGTGCATGCGAAGCAGACAAGAGAGCTACTTAAGCGTGAAGACGTGATGAATTCGATCTTTCCATATCTATGGACAGAGTCTTACGAATCTGTTCTGTACGCTCTCGCGGCACTCGTCCACTTTGTTGATGACGTGTCTCAAATTCAAGGTCTGCTTATCGCCTCAGCACGCCTGCGCCTGCAACAAATAGTCGAGGAGGGGGACGACATGCTGGCAACGTTTGCGACCAGCTGTATCAAACGGATGCCAGAGGCGACTGCTATGGAGAAGGAGGCTGTGCGCGCAGCAGAGGAGCAGAGGGCGGCCTTGGAAGCGGCTCTGCCGGACACTGAGAGCGAGGGAGAGAAGGCGCGAGCACTCATCCAGTCTCTGGAAAAGATTAAGGCCATGGAAGCAGCTGCGGAAATTGCTGCAAAAGCAGCTGCGCTGGAAAGAACCACGAGGACGCACGCAGAACGGAGCAGAGATAGAGTGGCTAAAGCAGGAGCAGAACGGGCATCCAAGGCCATTGAAGAATCTCTAAAGAGGCGCGTGGAGACGGATAGCCGTTCCAATGGTGCTCATCGCGGGCACCAGTCATCACACAGTAGGGCCGGCCTTTTTGCACCGCCTGCGCGACGGCAAAGCGACGAGGCTGCGCCTCGCACTGCCGCTGAAGTTTGGATCCGGCCGCTGAATGCATTCGAGAGATCAGCGCGCATCTTGGACCCGCAGGGCAATTTCAAGCCAAACATTCTAAGGCCGTCTGCACTCACGCCGCTCGGCGTGCGAGTTCGCCAACCACCCACTTCTCTACCACCAGACGAACCTCTGTTGCCTCTGGGCCTCGCTGGCCTTGACCGGCAGGGCTTAAAGGTCGACCACAACGGAAGAATTGTTCCGCCAACCAGTCTGAGCTCACCAAGACCACGGAGGGCGGCTCTGCTCTCTCGCAGACGCCTTGCTTCACTGGGTTCAAAAATCGATCAGCTGCGCTTCCCCGACCTAACCCGGGCGCACACGCACACGAGCCATTTGACATTTGCACAGGGCACAGCAGAAGTCAAGAGGCGTGGAGATCCAAACTTGACGGTGAGCGCCTCCATGCCCACGCTGCCATCTCTTCGGTCCTTGCAGCACGCTCCAGATACAGAGGCCCACGAGAGCGTGCCCGAGCAGCGCAGGCAGTCACCTCAGCCGATGCGCTCTGAGCAAGAAGCGAAGCGGGAGGCGCTCGCAGAGGCAAGGCGCAAAGCAGCAGCGCAGGCTGAGGCGCGCCGAGCGGCCAAAGAAGCGGAGGAGATGAAGGAGGCTGCACGCAGGGCGCTCGTAGCCAAAAAGGATGGCGACGACGACTCGGACGGAGTTGTGGAGGTCTTCTAGTCCTGTTTTTTGCTCATAAATATCGAAAGTTGCTCACAAATCGCGCGTCATGACACGGCGGCCGCTCGTGCAACCCCACAGCCTTCGCTTAGGAGCCCCATCCACCGGCGTCATCACTCAGAGAGAAGCAAGTATTGAGGAAGGGTGGGCACACGCCCCGGGTCAAGTACTCGTTGGCAATGAGCAGCCCAAAACACGCAAATGATCCAACGGATATCACCGGAATGAGGAGATCACGCTCAGAACTTGGTGGAGTGGGAGGCTCATCTCTGAGTTTAGGCGCTCCAGGATTGGGCATGCGCAGTGCCTCGCGCACGCCGTCATCATCCTGCATACGGACCAGCGGTAAACGTGCACGGTCTGAAAGTAAGGTCCGCAACCCAATCGGAGCGTGTAAAGCCATCGTCAAGAACATCACTGCGACGAGCATTGTATTTCAGCGTTTTTCTGTGAATGACAGAAATTGTTTGAAGCGAACTACCCGGTTTAGGCGACCCTCGCAGCTGGCCGACTCATACGCGACACGGACTATTTTGAAGCGCCATCCCCGAGTCTTTTTGAACCGCCCTTGCTGTAACCGTGCACTTTGGGGGTTTTTGAGCCATTCTCCCTCTGCAAACCTCTGCGTTGGCGTGGCTGACATCTTGAGGCCCTGGCCGCCCGGTCCGACACCACGGCGACACGGGTGCTCACCCGATCACCCACGGATAGCCCTAAGAAGGTATCCTTCCGACACCCACCAATCTCTACGGTTGACATGGCTAGCGAAGAGCTCGTGCCAATTGAACAGTTCATCTTGCCTGAAGTCGGCCTCACGCTGAAGACCGATTGGCAGAGCATGGGCACTGGAGCAGCCTACTTTGACGAAGTCCGCGGGGCCCAGCCCTTCCAAATCACCGGGCCGATTCATGTCATGCAATTCCTGAAGGAATGCCAGGCGCGTGATGCCGCGGCCGGCCTGAAAACTTCTTACTCCGGCTACTTGTCGCCACCGACCCAAATCACCATCCAGGGAGATCGGGCTCGCAAAGCCGGCATCCCGATGAATGCCGTCTCGTACGCATACTGCTACCCTGTGGACGCGGTGGCGGCCCAGTACCAGCGGCTCATCTGCGAGGAGGCCCGCACCGACTCCTGGCTCTCCTTCCTTATGCTGGGCGGATACGCATACTTTGACTCCAAGCGAGAACTCATTTGCACCAACTCTTTCGTGCTGACGCCCACGGACCGGATGTTCACGCTCACGGGGCCCTTCGAACCGTCCGAAAAGGCGGTTGCAGCCCTCCGGGACGCGTCGCGGCTACGCAAGATCTCGCTGGCCCCTTATGTGGATGCGGGCTTCTCGCACTTTGCGTGGATCAATCCTAATGAGAAGCCTGGCGGCTTCAGTATGCTCGCCGACGGCCTCGAGGTGGACAACAACGGCTACTTTTTGTACGAGATGAGCAGCGGGCGCTTCGACCTGTACCCGCTCGTTCGCAAGGAGTTCCTTGCGAGCTCCGCACAATCCTTGAGCTTGCTGGAGCTGTCCGAAAACTCCGAAAAGGACGGGAAGGACGACGACAGCGTGAAACGGTCCAAGAACGCGCGAACCTCGAAGTGGCGCAGCACGAGCGCGGCCTTCCAGGAGAAGATGTCGCTCGAGCGCGCCAAGACCCTCATGTATAGGCCATCGACCTTCGGCGTGGCTGCTGAGGAGGACCCGAAAGGCGGTCCCGCTAAAATCGACCCTAAGAACTACGTCAATATGCAGGTGTACAAGCCCACGGGCATGGGTGCCACGGACGCCGCATCGGCGCGGTCCCTGCTGAGCGGCGCGGTGAGCGGGATGAAGGCTCAGGCGTCGCGTAACAGCGACATGCTGTCGCGTCGTTCGTCAGATAGGAGTTCGGCGCCGCCCTCTCCAATCCCATTCAACCCTGAAGCGGACGGTGGCGGCTCGACCTCTTCAGCGAGCTATGGAGTGCCGCAGCGACAGCCGCAGCCTGAAACACCAGCACGGCACGTGCCGACACCGTCGCCGTACCTTGCGCCGCCCAAGACGCCCGCAGTGGCGTCCCCAATCTTCTCAGTGCAAAAGCCGGAGCAGGAGGAAGCCCCCGCTCCAGCCAGCCCCCGCGAGTCGGGAGTTGCCTCATTCTTGGGGCAAGTGATGACTGGGCTACGCACGCCGCGTCGGCCGGAGTCGAATCGAGGACCTGGAGTCGAGGACCTGGACGCCTTTCGAGCCGAGATACGCGCCGAGATCAACTCCCTGAAGTCGGATCAGAGTACGATGCGACCTCAAATCAAGCGGGAGTGTGCGGCGGCGTGGGAGCCCGAGGTGACCAAGCTGCGAGAGCAGATGCAGCGGCTGCAGATCGACCTACGCGAGTCCAAGGCTGAGAACAAATCGCTGAGGACTCGCGTGGAAATTCTCGAGGAGGACACCAAGGGGCTGAGGGAGCGGGTGCGCAAAGGCGGAGGAGTCTTCGGGTGCTGCGGTGGTGCGTCCGATGTCGAGGAGCATGTCAGGGAGCCTTCGAGTCCCGCAAATCAGCACATTTGAAGGCTCAGGTTGTTCTCTAATGCTTACTTGTTCAGGTTGTTGACTGTGACTTAATATCGTGGCTCAAAAAAATGGCCCGGTGCATTTTGACATTTGTGATTTGAGCAGACCGCACACGGCCGGCGAGCCCCGGGCGCACCGCCTCACCGCACCGCCTTCAAACTTTCGGACAACTCTTTCGAGGACACACGCATGTAGTGACGTGTGAGGTTGTGTCCGAAGACTCCTCCGCCGCCCCCGCCCTCGCCACCCCTGTCTACTGTCTCCACCGCCCCCGCCTCGGCGCCCCCAGCTCGACGACCCCTGTTTGAGATTGCGTTGTACGTGTTGGTCCGGGTGTGTTGATTAAGTTGTGTCGAAGTTGGACACCGTGATAAGTGAAACTGACCCACCTCTCCTGTGGAGAGGAAGAGAATAGAAGGCATAGTGTTGTCCTCAGAAGAACCCAGTAAGTCGACAAATACCCGCGCAACACTACTCGCGGCGCTTCGCACACGAGAGAACTCCGAAGGGGGACTCCGGAGAAATCCCACAGGGAACGAAGAGTCGAAGACGCACGCACCGGTAAAAAGACACCGGGGGAGACGGGACACACACAGGCACACGGACACACAGACGAACCTCACAACCATCCCAACCCACCAACGCACCCGAGCGACCGCGAGACGACCGAATCAGCGGCCGACTCAACGGCCGCAGCCCCGGAGCCGACCGCTCCCCGCGGCCGACTCGGAGGCTGCCCCCTGCGAACCCGACCCAGCCGCCCCCCGCTCCACCGGGGGGAGCCGGACACACTCACACGCCAGACCACACACGAACCCCGGGACGCACACATCGCCACAAACCACCGCACACCTCTCACACCCGATCAAGCGACGCACGCACCGGTACAACGCGGCTCACACAGATGAAACGACAAGCGGAACGGGGGGATTCAGACGGTCGGGGTGTACTGTCGGCATTCACAGTCGGCATTCACAGTCGGCATCGGGAGGTCTTCCCGGACGCGTCCCGTCTCGCACGGCTGCCACACTCAACGCGCAATCACCGAGGATGATCTTGCGGCTTGGCGTGTCGCCAGCCATACTTGTGCCCGTGCTTGCAAGCGCCGGGATTGCCACTTTCGCAATACAGACGAAATGCTTCTCGCTGCGTGATCTCGTGTCGCGCACGCTCGTGGAGTTCGCGATGCTGCGTATGCAGCTCAGCCTAATGCACCTGGGCCTTGTGGGCAGTAGAACTTCGCTGGCTTCGTGGCGGCAAATGCAGCGCGACTTAGCCGCCCTGCTGGGGCTCGAGAAGCTTCGCCGACTGCACACTCGTGGCCTCATCGGCAGTCCGATGGAGCCGCCGCCCACGCCGCGCTCCATTCGCCTCGGCCCTTTTGGTTCTGTCCGGCTGCCACCTTTTCTTTCGCGTCTTGGTCCAGCGCCAGCGCCGCCGACAATGGCTGCCGGGGACAACATGGTGTTCAAAGATCTTGTTCTCGTTGGTGGCGGCCACTCGCACGCCCACGTGCTCAAGATGTGGGGTATGGCTCCGGAGCCGGGCGTGCAGTTGACGCTGGTGACGCGTGATCTGGACACGCCGTATTCGGGCATGCTCCCTGGCTACGTGGCGGGCGCGTACACGTGGCGCGAGTGCCATATCGATCTGGCGCGGCTCGCAGCCTACGCCGGTGCCCGTCTCGTCCACGCCGAGGCCTGCGGCCTCGACACGGCCAACAAGCGTGTTCTCCTCAAAGGGCGTCCACCCCTCGCGTACGATGTCATCTCCATCGATATTGGCTCCGCACCAAAGCCTGTAGCCCTCGCGCCGGACGCGAGTGCGGCCGATCCGGCGGCGGTCGCCGCACACCTGCCGTCGGTCACGCCGGTCAAGCCGATCGATGGCTTCTGCCGTCGCTGGGACGCGATCCTCGAGCGGGTATCCTCGTTTGATTGCCTCTGCCTTGATTTGCCTCTACTGGATGGCTTCAACGATTGCCTCTGCTTGATCCTGATGACCGCTGATGGTCCCTCTCCTCAGGTCCTCGCACTCCCCGAGGGCGATCAGGCGCGGATCGTGGTGGTCGGCGCGGGCGCGGGCGGTGTGGAGCTCGCTCTCTCAATGGAGGGCAGGCTGCGTCGTGAGATCCACAAGCGAGGCCGCCGGCCTGCGTCCCTCGAGGTGACCCTGGTCGGTCGCCGGCTGATGCCGCAACACGCGGAGGGCGTGCGTCACATTTTTGAGGGCATGCTTGAGCGGCGTGGCATCAAGACGATCCTCGGTACGAGTATCGCGTACGCTACTCCGACACACCTGCACTGCTCCGACGGATCGACGATCCAGTACGACGAGGCGATCTGGTGCACCGCCGCCGGCGCGCAGAAGTGGTTGTACGAGACGACCCTTGCCCTCGATCCCGGTGGTTTCATCGCGGTGCACCCGACTCTCGAGTCGATCAACACGCCTGGGGTCTTCGCGTCCGGCGACGTGGCAGCCGTGCTAGAGCACCCACGCCCAAAGGCGGGCGTCTTCGCGGTGCGCCAAGGCATGCCTCTCACCAACAACCTGCGGCGCGCCCTTCGTGCAGAGCCGCTGGTGCCCTTCGTCCCCCAAGCTTCCTTTCTCGGACTCATCGGCGGAGGCGACGTGGCGACTTGCGTGGCCTCGCGCGGGCTGCTGGCATATGAGGCGCCGTGGCTGTGGACCCTTAAGGATTGGATCGACCGCACGTGGATGCATGCGTACACTGAGGGCCTGCCGCCTCCGATGATGACCAAGATGGCGCAGCCGCCACCCTCCGCCGTCGCTCTCGCCTCGGGCCGCGATGCTCTCGACGCGCTCGCCCATGCGTCGATGCGCTGCGGCGGTTGCGGCGCCAAGGTAGGCGTGTCAGTGCTGCAGCGGGTGATGGCCCGGCTTCGTGAGGGCGATCACCTGCCGCCCGATCCGCCGGAGGTGCTTCTTGGCCTCGACTCGCCTGACGATTGCGCCGTCCTCGCCCCCTCGAAGCTCGCGTCGGTCCACACGGTGGACTTTTTCCGCGCTCTCATCGACGACCCGTTCGTCTTCGGCCAGATAGCCTGCAATCACGCCCTCTCGGACTGCCATGCGATGAACGCGAAGCCGACGGGCGCGCTCGCGATTGCGGTGGTGCCCTTTGGGCTGGACGCCAAGGTCGAGGAGTCTCTCTTCCAGATGATGGCTGGCGCCGCTAAGGCGCTTCGAGAATCAGGATGCCCTTTGCTCGGGGGTCACTCGTGTGAGGGAGCGGACCTCTCGCTCGGCTTCTGCGTCACTGGAAGCATCGAAGCGTCCCACGTGCTTCGTAAGAGCGGACTGAAGGCGGGTGACAAGCTCGTGCTCACCAAGCCGATCGGGACTGGAGTGCTCTTTGCCGCGCACATGCGGGGGGCGGCGCAGGGCGCCCATATGGCCGCCGCCACGCGCGGCATGCTCACGTCGAATGCAGGGGCGGCGCGTGTGCTCGCGGAGCACGGGGCGACGGCTTGTACCGACGTCACGGGCTTCGGACTCCTGGGTCACCTGTTTGAGATGGCTTCGGCATCGCGAGCCCGTGTGGCGCTCGACATGGCGCGACTGCCGCTCCTTCCGGGCGCGCTTGACCTGGTGACGAGGGGCTACATGTCTTCCCTACAGCCCTCTAACCTTCGGCTCCGTCGTGCCATCGCGAATGAGCAAGCCGCCCTCGCCCATCCTGCTTACCCTCTCCTGTTTGATCCGCAGACCGCGGGAGGGCTGCTCTCTGCAGTACCGGCCGCCCAGGCGGACGCCTGCGTGAAGGCGCTTGTGGCCGCTGGCTACGGCGAGACGGCCATCGTGGGTGAGGTTCTACAGGTACTCGGCGAAGGGGTCTGCGTACCTCACCTCGTCGAATGCCGCCTGTGAGCGGCGACGGCCTCGTGCACTGCTCGCCAGCGAGCGAGTAGACGAAGGGGGACTGGGGCATGTGAACGCCAGTGACCGAGAGAATCACAGGGGAATCTCAGGGGAATCACAGGGGATTCACAGAGGATTCACAGAGGATTCACAGAGGATTCACAGAGGATCCGATCACGCTGTCGCATGCGTGGGCACTCTTACTGGCACGGGCTTCCTGAACCGAACTCGCACTTGCTGATGACTGTGGTCGACTGGCGATGCGTGATTGGGTGTGGGGCAGGCTCGACGGTGTGTCCGGTCTGATAGGTGCAGCGTACGGTCCAACCTCTATGGTTGCGCTTGACGTGGGCTCAGCATAGCCCCGGCTGTCCCCCGCAGATGTGTGCGGGTGTGCTGCAGCACTGTCTTGTGCGAGGGAGCGGTGTTGCCCGGTGCAGCGCGTTTACTCCGGTCTCCGCTCGACTGGCTCTGTGCCTCGCCTCTCACTCTCTCGTCTCAGGGGGATCTGTGGTGCGTGTCTGAAGCGTGTCTGTGTGGTGACTGTGCTGTGTGTCTGCGCCGTCTGGTGACGCGAGTCAGACGAGACGGGACACGGGTGAGTGGCCGGGTGTGTCCTGTCGTGACGCTCTCGTGTGCGCCCGGGATCGGGGGGTAAGCGGTACATTGTAACGACTAACCGGTCTGTCCTGTCAGGGGTGACCGGTGACGGGGCCCGGCGTGGCGGCATGGGGCCATGGCGTGGGATTGAGGTCGCAGTACGACGACAGTCTACATATAATAGTTATACTACGAGTTTCAACACGGACGCACGGCTTACAGTCCATCACACGGGGGGGGGGCACTGACGTTCACGTCAGACTCGAATCACAACGACCCACCGCGCTGCACTGCCACTTCTTGCACTTCTAACCCTCACTCGCTGCACTGCAACTTCTCTTTGATGGGGTCCGATCGGTACTGAGATCTGAGTGCGCAGAGCTGTACAGGCTGTATACAGCTGTACGGTCTGTATACAGCTGTAATCTGTATACTGTACTTTGTGCAGCTGTGAGCTGCCACCAGCGCACCAGCGCACCAGCGCACCACGTGTTGGTGGCGGCCTCTGTACTTCCTGGCTGCGTGCATGCGCTTCCGTGGCGTTGGCCAGGCGTTGCAGTGTCCTCGTTTCCGGACTCATCCCTGTGGGGCTCGTCCTCCTCCTGAGAACTCCGTGCGTGCCTGGCTCTCACAGCGCAGATAACGATTGCGCACAGCGTTGACTGTGCGTCCGGGCAGCAGCTCAACGATGGTCCGCC